>OOCX01000508.1_pt1 | contig 30306 bp, 26 predicted proteins | sample 1671231 | NCBI WGS metagenome assembly OOCX01 (sample SAMN06348135, study PRJEB24527) | human gut metagenome | biome: human gut; feature: ankylosing spondylitis patient; material: feces | host: Homo sapiens | place: China | collected 2015-10 | reverse complement strand
CCGGGTAAAAAATACCGCAGGCTTTCCGGCTGACCGTCTGGAAAAAATACAGGCTGCCTTTGCCGACTTTAAGAAAGAAGCCTTGCAGAGAAAAAAGGCTGTAAAAACAGGAACAGCCAGCCCGAAAGAATTTACGGACTGGCTGTATCTGCAAAGTAATGTAATTGTGGAACTGACAGAATACTAAATTTTTTTCTCGTTGTGAGGTTTCTGTGACATTTGCCTGATGGCAGTATCGAAATTGCAGTAATTACTCATGCAAAATGCTTCTTCGTTTTATACACTATACCTATATGGTGGAGCACCAAATGAAAGGAGCAAAAAATATGTCTGAGATTCAAAATGCGATTGAAGTAAAGAACTTAAAAAAAGGTTTTGGTGGCAGAGTTTTGTTTGAAAATTTTAGCCTGAATGTAAAAGCAAATACAATCCATGCGATTATTGGTCCGAACGGTTCTGGAAAGACAACACTGCTACGCTTGATTACAGGGGTATACCAGCCAAATGCAGGGACAATCAACATTGCAGGGAAATATGCAATGCAGCTTGAAAATGACTATCTGTATGAAGAACAGACTGGTCTTGAAAATTTGAAAATTTTTGGGAAATACTTTGGATTTGAAATAAATGATCGTTCAGACGGCTATTGTACGCAATTAGGATTGACCGAGCATTTAGGAAAGCGTGTTAGCACTTATTCTAAAGGAATGAAAAGAAAACTGTCCCTTTTGATTGTGATTATGATAGGACGGGATATTCTGCTCATGGATGAACCAACATCGGGTGTAGACCCCATATCCAGAGTAGAAATCCGTAGTTTGATAGAGGCTCTAAAAGCTGACGGAAAAACGGTTATTATCACTTCACATGACCTTAGCGAGATTGAAAAGTGCGCTGATGATGTATCTATGATTAAAAATGGCAGATTGCTGTTTGATAAGGGTATTCAAGAAATGCAAGGACAATCATTGGAAGAAATCTTTATTAAGGAGGGCAATCGGCATGAGTAATATGGGAAAAGGCGCAGGCTACTATCTTACCAGAAGTAAAAGCCTCCTAATTGATACTGCGATTGTTGCCATTCTGGCGATTTTTATGAGCTTTGCAATGCAGATGGACACCTTGCAGTCTAAGGGAGAAGATTATTTAGTCCTAATGCTCTATGCGGTTATTTTTGGTCTTACCTCCCTGCAATCCGGTGCTATGATTGTAGATTTGACAGCAAAGGATAAGTTAAGCCGGAGAATTGAATTTTTTGCAGCTTCTGGAATTGCAGTAAAAGAGATTATAAAACAGTATTCGATACAGATTTTCCGCTTTTCTGGTATTATCCCGTTCTTTGTTTTTATGAGTTGCTATTACTTTACCGACTGGACAATGAGCTTTGGGCGGATCGTATGCGTTTATCTTAGTATTCTTGTACTTAGTTTTTGTGAGATTGTCGCTTTGAATATCATTGTACTGGATGTGAAACGAGTAAAACTGTTCAAAAATGTTCTGTTCTTTGGTAATTTTGCACTGGTTTATTTGATTGCGATGTCGGCAGAACAGATTACAGAGTTTGTGAATCAACATCATATAGGAATTGACTATTTGATTATTGTGGTTGATGTTGCACTTTGCATGATGTTTGCACTATTAAGTTTCTTTAAGGCTCGGCACATGAGCAACGAAACAGTCATCAGGAGGGATGGCGAATGGGTTTGATAACATTAAACCTTAAAAGGGTATTGAACTGGAATTTTATATTTATGAGTGCGGTAGCAGCTATCTTCGGCATGATCTCTCTGATGAACTTTGGGGATATTTCAGAGAACATTGTATTTGGTGTTGATATAAAGTATTTTATGCTTGATGGATACCTGTGCTTATTTATCTTTTTTGCCGGAGAAATAAGCAAGGATATGTTGCAGCAAGAAAAAATCACAAAGAGAATAGAATGGAAACTTGCTAATGGTATTAAAATCTCAAGTATTGTTAAGGAGAATCTGCTATCACTATGGATTGGAACGCTGATCCTTTTGTTTCCTCTACTTTTGATGATTTCCATTCGTCTGCCAAACCTTATCTTGTTATTAAGCACCTATTTTCTGATCCTTAGCATATTGTATTCGGCATTTATAAATGTTTTGATTCTCTGGATTAGAAATATGAACTGGTTTAAGAGTATTCCTATCTTTGCAACACTGCTTCATATTTTGCTGGTTGTCTTAAAATGTGGGATATTTATGAAAACGAATAATGTGTGGGTGTTGCTACTATTTTCTCCAGTGAGTATAATAGTTTTGACTGCGTGTGGTTTATGTCTGATGACTAAAGAACGGATCGTATCATCATATTACTAACATAATGAATTTTAGCTGAAAGGAGGGGGGCTATGCAGGATAAACGCTTCTATCCGTATCTGTTTCTTCATGCGGGTATTGTGACTTTATGGGTTATATTGGATAGAACACATAAAGGAATTGCGAATGACGGAGCCATCAACTTATTGTCGATTGCCGTCTTGCTTTGTTATTTCAATCTGCTCTATCTTCATGTAATGACATCACGGCGAAAGGCAACAATATCTGAATGTGGCTGGAACCTGCTTTCTGTTTCCTTTATTGCGGCGCTGATGTATGATGGATTTTCCACCTTATACACGGGTGCATTTCTGGTTTTTGCATTGATTATCGGAATAATGCTGGTAAGAACTGACGCAAGCCGGGGAAAAATGGTTCGCTTGCTGTTTGGAATTGCGTCTATCATACTGTCGTTTTTCAATTTCCGAATTCTCCCTGCTATAACCATGTTAGTTGGAATGTTCATGGGAATTTTCCTTGATTATAGATATATAAATTTGAAACAGGTTAATATTCTTCCGATTGCCCAGAGGAAAGCAAGATATGTCCTCGCTCTTATGATTCCCTTGTTTACAGTCGTACTTTATTGCTTTGATTTGTCCACCCTACAAGTCAATGTATTTTTTCAGCTTATAATGCTTTTATTTGAGGCTTTTGCTGTCATTCATCTTGGCGATATGGAGGCCCGTTACAAGGAGTTGACAAAGTATTATGAATTAACGAACTATATTGCAAATGAGAGGGAAGATTTCTCAAGACTGCTTCATAACGATGTGCTTCAAGACATTGGAGGTGCCAAAAATCTCCTGTCGCTTCGCTCACCAGATGTTGATGAAACAAAAAGGATATTGTCTGATTTGGAATTGCGGGTAAGAAATATGATGAATTTCTATTCCTCTAATATCTTTTCGGGGTATGCTTCATGGGAACATATCGGATATATGCTTGACGCGATTAAGAAGCTGTACCCAAAGAAGAATATACTTGTAGATTTCACGATTGACAGCGAAGCAAGGATTGCTTTGAAAAAAGATAACAGTTTGGAACAGACTATGCAGATAATCAAAGAACTTGTCAACAATGTTTATAAACACGCTGCCGCTACTTTTATTCATTTGGAAATCGCGCTAAATGAAGAAAGTAGATTCGTAATTACCTGTCAAAATGATGGAGCGAAACCAAATGACATTGAAAATATTCTTTCTTCCAAAGGTGGTATGCTGTTCTTGACGGTGTTGATAAATGGGAATGGTGGTAACATTCAGTATTTAGAGAAAGATGGTATTTTAACTGCAACGGCAGTTTTGGGGAGAAAAAATGAAGATATTACTATTTGATGATCACAGGATATTTGGAGAGAGTTTAAGCAAACTTCTGGAAGATTGGGATGAAATCTCTATCTGTCGCTATGTAAGTAATGAAACAGAGTTTTGGAATATTCTTTCCGTAGACGAATGGGACATTGTATTACTTGATGTCAACCTAAGAGAGCAGTCAAAAAGTTCTGGCATTGATCTGATAGAAACGATATATAGTAAAAAGCCAAAAATAAAGGTGGTTATGCTATCCTCTTATGATATGCCAGTTTATAGACAGGAGGCACTTAAAAAAGGCGCCGTAAGTTATATTGATAAGTCTGCTTCTGCTGACGAGTTGGTAAAAAAACTCACAGCTATTAGTAAAGGTCACAAGTCCACTACGCCCCCTTTATTAGATCCCCTGACAGATCGTGAAGCGGAAATTATTAAGGCGATTGGAACAGGGAAAACAAAGCATGAAATAGCGCAAGAACTGTATATCAGTGAACGGACACTTTACAACCATATCCAAAGCATCTATGATAAGCTGGGGGCTAAAAATGCTATCGAAGCCTATAACAAGGCTATTGCACTTGGATATATCACACCCTTAATATGAGTTTAGGCAATAAGAGGGACAGATATATCAGAACACAAGTGACAAGTATGCACATTATGTAAGCAGATAGCAAAAACAAGTATCATTGAACGACTTCATCAAAACAATAAAGAAAAGCCGGGAGCAAAATTAAGTCTGCTTCCAGCTTTTTTGTATTTGTTATTGTATGTGGTTGACTAAGGAATATTGTTTAAGCGTGAGTTTGTGATATTGGGTGTGGTATCTTTAACTATGGGAAACTCCGCTACCGCATCCTGAAAAAGCACGGTTTTATCAAGTTTGAAGTGGAAGAAATCCAGCTTGCGAACAAGTACGAAGCGCTTGCATGGATCTGCAAAAATCAGCTTGGCCGCAGAAATCTCAGCCCGGAACGAAAGAAGTTTCTTCTGGGCAAAGAGTATGAATCAACCAAGCTGGCAGTGGGCGGGCAGCCCGGAAATTGCAATAAAGTAAATCGATGTGATCAAAATGATCACATCGATTCAGAAAAACGCACTTGCGAACGAATCGCCGTAGAACATGGTGTTGGGTCTGCAACGGTACGACGTGCTGAAAAGTATTCACGAGGCATTGATGCTGCAGAAGAAGCGGTGCCCGGTGCACAGGAAGAGATCCTGACCGGGCATATCAAGGCGACAGATGAACAGATCGTAGCGCTTGCTTCAATTCCAAAGGAAGAACGCCCGGCAATTCTTGAGGAACTCAAGAAGAAAAAGAGTGACCGTGATGATACGGTCCTCGAACGTCTGAAGCCGAGCAAGCCACCACCGAAGCCAAAGTCTGCACCGCAGAAGAAAAAGCCAACGGCAACGGAAAACAACACGACGTCGCAGGCAGAACAGCCGGAAACGCCAGTACAGGCACCGATTACCGAGTCCCCACCCGAAGAGGAAATCGAGCCGACCAGCAATGCGCCACCAAGTTTTCTTCAGAGCATACAGGGTCATAAACGGCACTTGTCCGAAGAAGACAAGGCCCGACTGAAAGCCTCGGTGGATGCCCGTTACAAGGATAAAGCAACAGCAACCGGCTCCATCATGCTGTGCGAACTGCAGGGAGCAACGGAAGAGTTTATCTTTCGGTGGAATGTTGTCTTTCAAGAACACCCGGAGGTTCTGATCGATAAAGTCTGCCAAAAGAAACTTTCTGAGCTAATGGACCGAATGATGTCTTACCTGAAAACCGTAAAGGAGGAAAAGTTATGATGAATTCCAATCTGAACCTGAACACTTTGCCTGAATGCAAGTTTGCCTATCAGATGGTGAACAGTGCGCTGCTGATCCCGTGCGCTGAATATCAGCGTATGCTGCGGATGGAGAAGGTTTCGCAGATCGCGGAAAACTTCTCGGAGTACATCGCGAACGAGCCGAAGGTCAGCTACCGGGACGGGCGCTTCTACATCTTTGATGGGCAGAACACGGTAGAAGCACGTCGAACCTGCAACGGTGGTATGGAATTGCCCATCCGCTGCAAGGTCTTCTATGGCCTTACCAAAGAAGACGAAGCAACGCTGTTTGCGATTCAGACCGGCAATGCTACCTGCCTGACGGCGGGCGAACGCCTTCGTGCAAATCTGGTGGCCGAAAACCCGGATGCACTTTACTTTGTGGGGATCACGTCGAATGCCGGTGTGGAATTTGCCTATGACGGCATCCGGGCACCCTGGAAAATCTACTGCATCGAAACGGCATACGAGCTGTACAAACAGTATGGCTGTGAGCGCTACGTCGAGATGCTTCGCATTATCAACGAGGCGTGGAAGGGCAATGTAGACGCCTACCTCGCCGGTGTGATCCGGGGTGTGGCCTGCATCATCTCCGTATACGAGGGCGAGTACAGCCGGGAGCGGCTGGTGCAGCAACTGGCAAGGACACATCCGAAAACCATCACGCAGCTGGCACAGAAAGACACCGGCAGTTCTGCAAACCGCCACATGCGGCAGATTCTCCGCATCTATAACGGTGCTAGCCGTGAGATGAGTCTGCCGCTGAAAAACTGACAGTTTCGTTTTACCTCCTGAACAACAGCCGTCGTGGTATCCGTCTGCGGCGGCTGTTTCTTACATAAAAAGGAGGTTGATTTTTATGTTACCGAACAATTGGAGATATCTCAGGGGGGACATCTACTATGCAGACATGGAGCCGCATATCGGCTCGGAACAGGGCGGGAAACGCCCTGTGGTAGTTCTGCAGAACAACATTGGAAACCGTCATTCGCCTACATTGATCGTTGCAACTGTTACCACCCGGACGGAAAAGAAGAAAAACCAGCCCACCCATGTGCTGGTGGATTCCAACCCGGCTTTTGAAGAACCGTCCATGATTCTTCTGGAACAGATTTTTACGATCGATAAATCTCGCATTGAACGTTTTATGGACTACGCTGCCAAGACCGAGATGCTTCGTATTGATACGGCGTTGCTGGTCAGCTTGGCGTTGAACCTTCTCGCCGGGAGCCGCAGCGAATAGCGGACAACCCGTGACTCGTAAGAATGAGGTGATGGCGATGTGACCGGAGGTGAGTGAGCCATGCGAAAGAGTGCTCCCATTGAAGTGGTGGTGCATTACCCCAAAACCGAGGAAGGCTGGGAAGAGTTGGGCAAGCGTGTCGCAACCGCCCACGCCAACTAGCCCACGCCAACTATGTGATCGAAAAAATCGAGCGGCTGAACTGCCCCACATGGCAGAAGCTGGAACTGTATCAGGCGGTCATTGACACCACCAAGGGTACCTATAAGCCAAAGGTGTACGGCAAAAACGATTCATCCGGTTTCGGACTTTGGGGGCGGGATACAGTGAGGAAGAATTAAAAGCGGTCCTCGCCGGAGAAGCAGAGCATTGCCCGCGGAAAAAACATCCGGTGCAGGAACAGAAATTTCAGATGTTGGTGGATATTCAGGCAAAATTGGCTGAAGGAAAGGGAGACGGCTATGCGCGTTGGGCGAAGCGGTACAACCTGAAGGAGATGTCCAAGACGCTGATTTTTCTGCAGGAAAACAAAATCGGGAGTATGGATGAAATGGAAGAACAGGTGCGTGCTGCAACGATGCGCTATCACGAACTGGGCGACTCCATCAAAGCTGCGGAAGCGCGGATGGCAGAAATTGCGGTAATGAAAACGCACATTATCAACTATGCCAAAACAAGGTCCATCTATGAGGCCTATCGGAAAGCAGGATACAGCAAGCGATTCTTGGAAGCAAATCGGGAGAGCATTGCGTTGCACAAGGCAGCCAAAGCGGCTTTCGATGAGGCTGGGCTGAAAAAGCTTCCGAAGGTAAAAGAACTGAGCATCGAATATGTTGAGCTTCTGAAAAAGAAAAAAGCAGAATATCCGAGCTATCGGAAAGCACGAGAGAGGATGCAGGAGCTGATGAAGGCGCAGAAAAACGTAGAAATGTTTTTTGCAGACAACAGGAGCGAACAGGAACAGCAGCAGACCCGATAAAACGAAAGTCACCGAGGATTCGATCCCAATCCGTCTTGGGAAAGAATCCTCGGTGGCTTTTTTAGTTTATATAGCAGCGGTCCTGCGTGACGAGCCAATCCTCACATAACCGCTGCGCTTCGTCCTTTGAGCGGCAGGTGCAGTTGAAAAGTCTGCCGTGCAAAGAACAATATGTGTAGTGTACCTTTGGGATGCCATCGGAATCTCTGAAATTGACACAGCGTTCTTCACCGGGCAGCAGGTAGATTGAATCCATGTTCGGCAGCTCCTTTTATTCTTGTTTGATGTGCATTGCACAACATTGCTGTTGTAGCATGCCCGGTTCAAAAAGGCTATTGATGATTTGAACAAAGAAATGCACGGCCTTTATTCTAGTGGTGTGTAACTAACGCCAATAGAATGCGAGGATGTTATGAAAACACTTTTAGGCCAACGAATCAGAGAACAACGCAGGAAAAAAGGCTGGACAATGGGTAAACTGGCCGAGAAAGCAGATCTGTCTGTAAACTATGTGGGTGATTTGGAACGTGGGGTGAAGACGCCAAGTCTGGACGCTTTCATCTGGATCGTTGAAGCATTGGATGTTCCCGCAGATGTGCTGATCCGTGACACCGCAGCCCCAGCATCTTATGTGGCAGATGATGAGCTGAACCGGAAGTTGAGCCGTCTTACACCGGGGCAGAAGAAAGCCGCAACCGATATTTTGAACGCATATATCGATAACATACCGTACATCAAAGAGAAGTAAATAGGTTACAGTGGGTGCTGACAAAATCATTGTCGGCACTTTTTTAAGTGGGTCTGTGCCCAGCGGATATATCACTGAACCATGAACTCCATCAAAAAAGCGTTCGGAACGAACGCGCAGCCTGCAGCGGTACGATGCAGATCACAAAGGGTTTGGGAATTCCCAACAAGCATTTTGCGAAGCAAGCAGGGCGTTTGTATAGACAAACGCCCTGCTTGCAGAAAGTGGATTTAAAGATTACTGAGAGAGAAAATAGACGGGTTGATTTTGTTCGAGGTTGAGATTATACTATAATAGAGTATTGTTTAGCTTTCACTTATAGATGGAGAGATAACTTATGGAATATTTATCAATCAGTCAGGTGGCTGAAAAATGGAAGCTTTCCACAAGAAGAATTAATGTCTTGTGCTCAGAAGGACGAATTCCAGGAGCAATGAAAATAGGATCATATTGGGCAATTCCGGAAGATGCGGAAAAGCCAGCTGACGCAAGAATCAAGAGTGGTCGCTACGTGAAGACAAAAGAAAACGAAGAAAGGGGTCGTACCAATGGCTGCAATCAATGATTTAATTAGCCAGATCCAAGATGAGACTCTTCGAAATAGAATCCAGGAAGAAGTGAGTAAAATGGCCAAGCAGAAGAAATTCGGCTTGGTCTTTGAAGAACATATGCCGGAAAGCACGCCTCTCTATGATATGCCAATCAAAAGAGGCTGTAATGTTATGCGCCGTGACAGCAAGGACGACAAATCCATCTATGTTGTACTGAAGGTTGAAGGCGATACCGCTGTCTGCGTTAAGCCGGAACAGAAAGATGAAGCGGTCACCTTTGAGCTGAAGGATATCGTTCGTGTTGCGGAATTTGGAAAACCAATCTATCCCTATCTGAAACCGTTGGATTCAGTTTGCAATGCACCGGATAGCGATCTTTGGCACACGCTGATTGAAGCGGACAACTATCATGCCTTGCAGCTTCTGGAATATTTGTATGCGGGTAAGGTGGATTGCATCTATATCGATCCACCTTATAATACTGGTGCAAAGGATTGGAAATATAACAACGACTATGTGGATGGCAATGATGCTTACCGTCACAGCAAATGGCTTTCGTTTATGCAGCGTCGTTTGCAGTTGGCGAAGAAGTTGCTGAATCCAGCGAATTCCGTGTTGATCGTGACCATTGATGAAAAGGAATACCTGCATCTTGGCTGCCTGATGGAGGAAATGTTCTCCGAAGCAAATATGCAAATGATTAGCAGTGCTATAAATGGAAAAGGCGTAGCGAGAAACAGCGAATTTGCAAGGGTGAATGAATATGTCTATATTGTTCGTTTTGGAGAATGTGGGGTAAACCCGCTTCCGTTGCCAGATGAGTGGATAGGAAATGTAAAAACCTCAACAACAAAACAGGTACGATGGGGAAGCTTGATGAGAAGTGGTTCAGGCGCATTGAGGAGCGATTCTCCAGGGTGTTTCTATCCGATATTTATATCGAAAGATAAAAAGCACTTTTGCGGTGCAGGTGAAGTCGTCCCAGCAGAAGTTGACCGAAGTACTGTTGAAGTGCCGGAAGGAATTATAGCACTTTTCCCTGTACATGATGATGGCGTTGAAGGAAGATGGCAGTATTCAAGAGATAAATTTTTAGAAATACAAAGAAAAGGATACGTGCGAATCAGCACTCAAACTGCAAATGGGAAAGAAGCTACTCTTCGATACATTTCTGAAGGATGGCAAAAAAAGGTGGAATCTGGTCAAATAACGGTATTGGGCAGAGCGGAAGATGGATCGGTGATCATAGATGATAGTGATTATGAAAAAGAGTTTATTCCCGGAAATCAGTGGTGGATACCAGCACATGATGCAACAGAATTTGGAAGTAAGCTCTTAACAAACTTTATCGGAAAAAGATTTTCATTTCCGAAATCGCTCTATGCGGTTCACGATGTTATCCGGTTCTTTGTGACAAATAACCCTAATGCCCTCATTGTTGACTTCTTCGCCGGTAGTGGCACGACTATGCACGCCGTGAACCTGCTCAATGCTGAGGATGGTGGACACAGACGATGTATCATGGTGACAAACAATGAGGTTTCCGCAGATGAAGCGAAGATGCTGAAAGATAAAGGGTATCAGCCCGGCGATGCGGAATGGGAAAAGCTCGGCATTGCCCACTATGTCACCTGGCCGCGCACGGTCTGCTCTATTAAGGGACAAGATGTAAACGGCGCTCCGCTCAAAGGTAATTATCTTGGCAGCGAGCCTCCGATACATATGGCGGACGGTTTCAAGGCAAACGCGGCATTCTTCAAACTTGGATTCTTGGATCCAACAGCGGTTTCTCTCGGTATGCGCTTTTCGGAAATGCTGCCTACGTTGTGGTTGAAAACTGGTGCAAAAGGAAAATGCCCGGAATTGACCGGAGAGCAAATGCCGGACATGCTGATCTTGCCGGAGAATCAATTTGCAGTTTTGATCAACGAGAATACATTTGCCGATTTTGCGGAGAAGCTTGCGGAGCATCCGGAGATCCAAACTGTATTCTTAGCAACCGATTATGAAGTGAATTATCAGTCGATGGTAAAAAATCTGAATGTTGAAAATGCGTATCAGCTTTACCGGGATTACTTGGATCACTTCCGTGTGAACAGAGGGAGAAACTAAGAATGATTTGTGAATTATTCCCATTTCAAAAACAGGCGGTCAATGAAATGCGCCTCCGCGTGGCGATGGCGCTGAATAACTATCGCATGCTGAAGATCCCTCAGGTGGTTTCGCTCCAGGCACCAACAGGTTCTGGCAAAACGATTATCATGTCCGCCTTGATTGAAGATATCTTTTACGGCTCAGAGCAGTTTACTGAACAGCCGGAGGCCATTTTCGTATGGCTTTCGGATTCTCCGCAGCTGAATGAACAGTCCAAGCAGAAAATCGAGCTGAAAGCAGATAAAGTCCGTATGGATCAGTGCGTAGTGATTTCGGATGAATCTTTCGACCGAGAGATTCTGGAGGACGGTCATATCTATTTTCTAAATACGCAGAAGCTTGGCAAGGCCGGTAATCTGAGCCGTCATTCGGATACGCGACAGTATACGATTTGGGAGACCATTGAAAATACAGCAAGAGAAAAAGCTGACCGTCTGTATTTCATTATTGATGAGGCACACCGCGGTATGCAGGGACGCCAAGCGGGAACGGCAACCACCATCATGCAGCGTTTTATCAAGGGCAGCAACGAGCAGAATCTGTCGCCCATTCCGGTCGTTATCGGAATGAGCGCAACTGCCGAACGTTTTAATTCCCTTGTCGGGCAGGCAACAAACTCTACATTGCATAAGGTTGTTATTTCCCCGGCCCAAGTTCGCCAATCTGGATTGCTCAAAGATCGTATTGTAATCACTTATCCGGAAGATCCAATCAAACACGGTGACATGGCCGTACTCCAGGCGGCAACAGACGAGTGGCAGGATAAGTGCAAGCACTGGTATCAGTATACCTATGAGCAGCATTATCCCAATGTAAACCCTGTGTTTGTTATCCAAGTCTGCGCTGGTTCCGGTACGAAAGTATCTGACACTGATCTGGACGATGTAATTGCGAAAATTGAAGAACGTATGGGCGATAGCTTCAAGGAAAACGAGGTTGTACACACCTTTGGTTCCACGGGCACATTGTCGATTCACGGATTGACCGTGCCGCATATCGAGCCATCCGAGATCGCAGAAGATCGCCGCATTCGTGTTGTTCTTTTTAAGGAAAATCTGTCCACTGGCTGGGACTGCCCTCGTGCAGAAACTATGATGTCCTTCCGACGTGCAGAAGACGCAACCTATATTGCGCAGCTGCTTGGACGTATGGTTCGCACACCGCTTCAGTGTCATGTTCTCGTGGATGATTCCTTAAATGATGTGCGTCTGTTCCTTCCGTATTTCAACCAGGATACCGTTCAAAAGGTCATTGATGAATTGCAGGCAACCGAAGGCGGAGAAATCCCGACAGTTGTCGATGGTGAATCTCTGGAAGATCAGACCTATGATACATGGTCGGTTCACACCCAGCGAAAGAAAACGCAAAAACAGACGGTTGGTCAGCTGAGTATCTTTGATTACCCGAATGGCTTCCAAGAAGAGCCTGCTGCGGCACCTTCCACAGCAGTTGGAGATATGTCAAATTCTGGAGCTGTGGCAGCGAATCAAGGTGGAGCAGATTCAGAAATTCCCGCAGAAGGACAACACCAGACGATTCCGCTGGAAACAGTGTCTGGAAACGATGTACATGCAGGTCAAGAAACTGAGAGAACTGGTGGGGGCAATCAATCTGTGAATAAAGAGCAGCCAGTGCTGACACCGGCTGTATCGCAGATGTCGATGCTTCCAACAATAGATCGTGAAGGAATCACAAAGTTCATCAATGAACAGGGATATCTGACTTATATCGTCCGTGCGGTAAAAATCAACAGCTATTTGAAGTCTTTGATGAGCTTGGCAGGGCTGTTATCGCAGTTCAATATCTGTATTACGGCGGCTGAGGATGTGAAAAACGATGTTGCTGAACTCATTCGCAACTATGTGAATGGCTTGCACGATGCCGGAAAATATGATGAGCTTACAAAGCAAGTCATGGAGATGAAGCTGTCTGCCCAGATATTCGATGTTTTCGGTGAGAAAATACAAAGCGATAACCGGATAGATATGTTTACTGCATCCGAGTCTGACCTTGATCGTCAGCTAAGAGTAGCAGACGCAAAAATGGGTGGATGCGGTTTTCACTTGGCATATGGGCGTAAATATATCGACTTCGACAATCCGAACGCCTTTAAGGTGGATTGTATTCTGTTCGCATTCGACAGCGAGTGTATTGCGAAATTAAATAAATACGCTGAGAAGAAGTTCCATGAATTGAACGACCAGTATCGTAAATATATTGTGGCCAAACCGGAGAAGTGTCAAAAGCAGTATAGCGATATTGTTGCTAACGGCGATGAAATCAGTAAGCACAACTTTACTCTTCCGGAGACAATCAGTGCCAAGGTCGAAGCAGATGGAATAAAGTACACGGATCATCTTTTTGCCAATGCAGATGGAATAGCAAAAATTAAGTTGAATGGCTGGGAACAGGCTGTTTTGGCAGAAGAGCAAAAACGTGAGGATTATGTTTGCTGGCTGCGGAATCCGTCCAGACAGTCCTGGTCACTGCGGATGCCCTATGAGATGGACGGGAAATGCAAGGAGCTTTATCCGGATTTCATCATTGTGCGCCAAGATCCAATTCTAAAGTATATCGTTGATATTTTGGAGCCGCACAATCCGGATTTCAAGGATAACTTGGGCAAAGCTAAGGGGCTTGCAAACTATGCTGCAAATGAACCAAGAATTGGCAGAGTGCAGCTGATACGTATTGGAAAAGACGCAGCAGGAGAAAATCGCTTTAAGCGGTTAGATCTTGCAAAAGGCAGTATCCGCAATAAGGTGCTTGCCGCAATCAATACGGATGAGTTAGACCATATTTTTGACACAGACGGTGTGTTTGAAGACTAAATTTATTATACGGATAGGGGTTCATCATGGAACGTATCAACGCCACAACAGGCTCTTACAATTTTATAGATTTATTTGCAGGAGCTGGTGGATTGTCCGAAGGCTTCATCCAAGCGGGCTTTTCACCTGTAGCGCATGTGGAGATGAACCCATATGCTGCTCAAACATTGGAAACGCGAACGGGATACTATTATCTCAAAGCACAAGGGAAGCTTGATATCTACAAGGATTATATTAGAGGAAAAATCACCCGCGACGAATTTCTGCAACATATTCCAGAGGAGCAGCTACAATCCGTATTTTGCGAAACGATGTCAAATGAAACCCTTCCAAGGTTATTTGAAAATATAGATAGGATCCTTATGCAAAGAGGCATCAAACAAGTAGATGTCATTATTGGTGGACCGCCTTGCCAGGCATATTCTTTGGTGGGAAGGGCGCAAAGCAAGCATATGGAAACGCCGATGTCAGCGGATCCTAGAAATGATCTCTATAAGCTGTATGCGAGATTCCTTCAGAAATATCAGCCAAAGATGTTCGTTTTTGAGAATGTTATGGGAATCAAGTCGGCAAACGGTGGTGCAACTTGGCTGAAAGTCCAGGAAGCGCTGCGTTCCGTTGGCTATGAGATTGAATGTCATGAGCAAAATGCAAAGAATTTTGGTGTGCTGCAAAACCGAAGAAGAATGATCATTGTCGGGTGGCTGAAGAATAGTGGGCTTTCTTATCCGCAGTTTGAGCAGACAATAGCGGATGCTACGGTTAACGATATTCTCAGAGATCTGCCAGCGTTGCAGCCAGGAGGAAAATCGGGTGAATACAGATCAGATGATTTCAGCGATTATTTAAGAAACACTGGAATCCGCAAGGATTCTGACATTCTGACGCATCATTGCGCAAGACCCAATAAAGACAGGGATATTGAGATTTATCGGCGTACAATTGAACTCTGGAATGATGGGCACAAACGGCTGAACTATAATGATCTGCCAGATGAGCTGAAGACACATAAAAACCGGAAGTCGTTTCTGGATCGATTTAAAGTTGTAGAGGGCGATGAGGCGTACTGCCACACCATGTTGGCTCATATCTCAAAAGATGGACATTACTTTATTCATCCGGATATTGAGCAACACCGTTCCATTACTGTCCGGGAGGCTGCTCGCATCCAATCGTTTCCGGATGATTATTTCTTTGAAGGCCCGAGAACGGCTCAATTTGTACAGATAGGCAATGCCGTTCCTACGTTAATGGCTAAAGGCATCGCAGAAGGAATCGCCGATGAATTAAGTAAGGAGGGTATCGATGGAAAGCAATCTCCTACTTGAACAATATAGCTGGTATAAGAAGCAACAATTGGCCAAGTCCCCATTTAAATGTCTGCTGAATGCAGATATTGAGCCAAATCCCCATCAGGTCAATGCCTTTTGTGCGGCCATTCAAGCATTAAAGACAGGCGGCATCATTCTGGCAGATGAGGTTGGTCTGGGCAAAACAATCGAAGCTGGGTTGGTGCTTAATTATGTTCTGGACAACGGAGCAAAAAAAGTACTGATTTCGCTTCCTGCTACTTTGAGAAAACAATGGGAAGTAGAGCTTTTGGAGAAGTTTGGTCGCCAAGCTGTTATTCTGGATCGGTACACGGTTGAGCATGACCTTGCCAATGTGCAAACTCACCTTGGAAACGCAGATGAGGTTAGTATTGTCATTGCTTCTTATGATTATTCATCGAAACTAATTAAGCGTTTTCCCCATGTCAAATGGGACTTCCTGATTATTGATGAGGCTCATAATCTGCGGAATGTTTTTCATGGCACAAAGCGGGCGAAGAATCTTTATGATTTGACACACGGAATTCCTAAAATTCTTTTAACTGCTACGCCGCTACAGAATTCCCTCACTGATCTTCATGGACTGGTTTCTTTTATCGATCCTCGTATTTTCGGATCAGAAAAGGTTTTCAATCGTCGATTTGTAGATGGCTGTGATTATGAGGAATTGAAACAGGAACTTCTTCCGGTGTTATATCGCACCCTTCGACGCGATGTCGGAAAATACATGGCCTTCAGCAAGAGAACCTGTATTACGGTCGATTTCCATTTGAGCGCAGAAGAAAAAGAACTCTATGATGTGACCAATGATTTTCTGCGTCGTGATTCGCTGTATTCTATTCCGAATGCGAATCGTGGGCTGATTATTCTTGTTATTCGAAAGTTGCTTGCATCTTCCAGCTTTGCTTTGATAGAGACCTTTGAAGTATTAGAAAAACGTCTTGAAAAACTCTATGAAGGCACAAAATCTGCGTATGCTCAAGAAGGTTTCGATTTATTCTGGGGGTTTGTAGAAGATGAAATCGACGAGGAAGGGTTCAACGAATACGATGATGAAGAAACAGCAGAGAAGAAACAGGCTATTCAGGCTGAGCTCAAGATTGTAAGACATATTCTTGAAATGGCAAGGGCTATAAAGACGAATGCAAAGATTATTGCGTTGAGGGAAGCATTGAAATCCGCATTTGACCACCAGATTTCTGAGGAATTGAATCAGAAGGCTGTCGTCTTTACAGAGTCTAAGCGAACACAAAAATATATAGCCGCGGAACTAAGAAAATCTGGTTATGGCGAGGAAGATATCCTTCTCTTTAATGGTGACTTTGATGATGCCATGACGAAGGAAATCTTTCGAACATGGCAGGTCAAGAATTTTGGTAAAACAAACTATGGCAGAAGTGTGGAATATAAGCACGCAATTGTCGATTATTTCAAGAGTCATGCCAAGATTTTGATTGTTACAGATGCTGGTTCAGAAGGTCTAAATCTACAATTTTGCAATACAATCATTAACTATGACTTGCCTTGGAATCCGCAGAAAATTGAGCAGAGAATTGGCCGTTGTCATCGCTATGGACAAACTCACGATGTGGTAGCAATCAATCTGTTGAATACGGATAATGAAGCAGATCGCAGAGTATATGATATTCTTTCTAAAAAGTTTGAACTGTTCGAGGGCGTGTTTGGTGCATCGGATGTTGCGCTAGGCGCACTTGAATCTGGTGTGAGTTTTGAAAAGCGTATTCTGGACATTTACCAGAATTGCAAGAATATCACTGCGGTAAGGAAAGCATTTGCAGCTTTGAACAGGCAGCTAGATGCAAGGAAGAATGCTCATGCAGCAGAACTTCGCTCAATTCTGCTTACAGAAAGTAGAGAGGCGAAAGGGCAAGCGTTGGAAAAGACCAAGGCTGATATCGATAAATATCTATGTGATGTTGAATATTGGAACCAGTTTAAAGAACCAGAAGTGGATCACAAGCTACATTACTGGAAAATCGACAACTGGGGTGAAAAGATATTTGGTTCACATGGCGTTTTGTTTCTTGGAGCATTCATGGACAATACAAAACTCCTCTTCCCAGTTTTACTACTTTGTAATGAAAATGGTGAGTATATCAATTTTACTGAAGATGAGATTGTCTCCGCATTGGAGGAGGCTAATGATTCGGATGTTCGCTATTTTAAACCGACAGAAGAAGAACAATCTTATTTTCACCGGATTTATGCTCGCTTGATTTCAGAAGTTCAGGATCAGCATGATAAAACTGTAGCCCCTACTATCGCATATAACAAGAAGAAGATTGAAAACTGGGTCAATATTCAACAAGAACAGCTTCATGTTCAGCTTACTGATGCTCAAAAAGAAGTTGAGGAGTACATACTTGCTGAAATGGCGGCTACTGATACGCTGGAAAAAAAGGATATCCGAAAAAAAGCAGCTGAAGCGAAGAAAAAAATGGATAAGCTGCAACACGACCTGCCTAAGCGCAGAAAAGAGATTCAAGACGAGGCGCAGGCTGAAATTAATCGATTTAATCAGTCTCAGGAAATCAATCCATTGCTTCTGATTAACATTGTCCTTAAATTTTAACAGGAGGCATCACATGGCAGATAGATTTAAGTTTGCTGAGGTTCGCCAAGAAGTCATAGAAATGTTAAAGAAAGACTTGTTGGGACCGAATAGTGAAAATGAAATACTGAATCAAAACCCGCGCTTTGAATATATCGTGGGTATGCTTGCGCCACAAACCAGTGAAAATGATTCGAATGAGCAGGAAGTCGATGGAGATGCTTCTTTCGAAGGGGATGCAGATTATACTGCGGGCGAAGACGATGATAATGAGCCGGTCTTTACAAATCGATTTAAAACACCGTCTTCCATTGGCATCAGCTTTTACCTAGAAAGTAGTACAAAATCTTTCAATGTGGATGTGACTTGGGGCGATTACACCAAAGCTTCTGATAAAACCACTAACAAAGAGGGAAAAAAAGTTGATGTAAGCACGTATACACGTCATCCACAGAAAGAGACAGTTGTTATTGATCTGCAAGAGTTTAGTAAGACCAAAGAATACCCTTTGGTCTGTGATTCAAATGTTATTTTATATATTTCTAAAATCGGCCTCAAGCAGGGGTATACCTTGGTAACAGCATATGTTATCAACAAGCGCAAAAATCCTGAGAGTGATATTGCTGGAATGATGTTCCAAGTCAACTTGCGTGCCTATTCCCAAGACAAAATGGATATCTTCGTGGCAGAACACATATGCAGAAAAATTCTTGCCGTCGATGAATTTTACTTTGCCCAGCGACCTATTTTAGGGAGGGGGCGTGGTTGCGCAGCAACTTGGAAAGCCAATAAAAATGGACGTGCTTCTGAAATTGTATCGACATTTATTCCAGAGTACGAATTTCCAGGTGTTAGCGCTGCTTTGGAAGGATTTGACCCGTTCTTCTTCTCTATGAGAACTCTTTCTGTTGCAAAGAAAAAAGATGATATCATTACTCGACTGAATGTCTTGGCGGACTCCTATGAGAATTGGATTCAGAAAAAATTGGTTCATGATTCAAAAATGGATGATGCTAAGTTCAAGAAAGAAATTGGCGACACAGTAATAAATAAATGTATAGAAGCTCTTGGAAGAATCCGCGCGGGCATTCAGCTACTTGTAGAGGATGATATTTCGTTTGATGCCTTTTGCTTTATGAATCGTTCCATGATTCTTCAGAGAAATATTATGAATTTCTCTAAGAAGCATGGAGCCGGTATTGAGTGCACCTTTAGGGATTTTGTAGATCCTCGCAATCCTTCCAATAATTTTGGCTGGAGACCTTTCCAGATTGCTTTTATTCTCATGAATCTGAAAGGTATTGTAGATCCGGAGCATGATAACCGTGAAGTTGTGGATCTTCTATACTTTCCCACTGGTGGAGGTAAAACCGAGGCATATCTGGGTCTTATGGCATTTGTTATTGCGAATAGAAGGCTGCGTGCTGACGAGAACGATGAATACAATCGTGACGGCGGTGTAACTGCAATTTTGCGATATACTTTGCGCCTGCTCACTACACAGCAGAGAGACCGTATCACCAAGATGATTTTGGCCGCGGAACTGATCCGGCAAAAAGAATATCCGAAATACGGAAAAGAACCCATCAGTATTGGTTTCTGGGTTGGTGGTACTGTGACTCCGAACACCTTTAAAGAATTGGAAGAAGATCCGGAGGATCCAGCTAAAACAAGAAAAGCAAGAAGCAAGAAAAACTCTATCTACAAACAGCTGCTTACATGTCCATTCTGTGGGAAGCCACTTACAGAGGAAAATTTTTATATAGATATTCCTACAAAATCGGTTAGCATCTATTGTTCGGATGATAAATGCATGTTCTATAGGTATAAACCCAGCAATAAGATGAAAATCCCGGTTTATCTGGTAGATGAAGAAATTTATGCTAAGTGCCCGACCATTATTCTGTCAACAGTTGATAAGTTTGCCCGCCTTCCATGGGATGTGAATACAAATGCTCTGTTTGGCCGCGTTGATAGAATTTGCAGTCGCGATGGCTATGTTGCTATTGGAGCAGACCATGCTCGGCATAATCGTACAGAAGAGTTACCCACATCTACGCTTAGATCGATTAAACTATTCCTTCCGCCGGAGCTGATTATCCAAGATGAGCTGCATCTTATCACAGGACCTCTGGGAACCGTATATGGTGCATATGAAACAGTTATTGAAGATCTGTGTTCCTATACGATAGGAGAAAAGAAAATAAAGCCAAAGTATGTTGTTTCTACGGCAACTATCAAAAATGCTGCTGAGCAGACAAAATGCCTATATGGCAGAAAAGTAACTGCGCAATTTCCACCAAATGGGTTTGAAATCGGTGACAGTTTCTATATTCGTGAGGTACCGGTCGAACAAGATCCGTTTAGAAGATACGTTGGTGTCTGCGCACCTGGACAGTCTGTAAAGACAGCTTTGCTGCGTGTATATTCGATTATCCTTCAAAGTGCTTATAATCTTTCGCTGGATGATGAGTACAAGGATGTTATTGACCCTTACTATACCCTTGTTGGATATTATAACAGTATTCGAGAACTCGGCGGTGCCGTTCGATTGCTACAGGATGATATTCCTGACAGAATTCAACGTATTAAGAAAAAATATGGAATGAGTAGGCAGCGTTTCCTTAATCATAAGGTTGAAATTACTTCTCGCATGTCTTCTTATGACATTCCGAAGAAACTAAGTCAGTTGGAAACTCCATATACAGATGGAAATTGCCTAGATACGGCAATTGCAACTAATATGATTGCTGTTGGTATGGATGTGGATCGGCTTGGTCTCATGGTGGTAACTGGTCAACCGAAGCAGAACTCCGAATATATTCAGGCAACTAGCCGTATTGGACGTTCTTATCCAGGCTTAGTAGTCACTTTATATAACCCTTATCGCCCCCGCGACTTGTCGCATTATGAGAATTTTACCGGTTATCATGCTCAGCTATATCGTTTTGTTGAAGGCACAACAGCGACACCGTTTTCTGCACGTGCAAGAGATCGCGTGCTGCATGCGCTGGTTATTTCTGCAATTCGTTTGCATTATCCGGAATTTGCAAGCAATGATGGAGCAGCAGCTATTGATAAGCTAACCGATGAGCAGCTTAATGAAGTGAAGGCTCTTATCATGAATCGATTGAACATTATCAAGCCTTCTGCTAAGGCAGATGCCGAACATGAGATTGATGATTTTATAAGCAATTGGAAACTGCTGGCAACTCAATCCAAGGAACTTAGATACTATGTCTATACAACTAAAACGTATAATCGCCTAATGAACACTTATGGCGAAGTTTGTACTGATCTTGAAAAGCCGACTCTTCGTTCTATGCGTGATGTTGAGAGTGCAGCAAATATGTTCTATTACACGGAGGACTAAAAGCCTATGTTTGATAATAATAAATTAGGTGAGATTCGTCCTAATCAGTTGATAACTACATTTGGTCCAGGTTCTATTGTGGATGCCGTGAAAGATTCCGTCACGGTTCTGGACTTGAACTATTGGAAGGAAAAAGGAAAGAAAATTATAGATGGCAGATTGGCCTCATATCTGGGCGTTGACTGCTTTTATATGCCACGGACTTCTTATAGTGGAGATATTCCTGTGGTCTCATTCCCTTATATGCATGTTTGTTCCAATGTGAAATGTGGGAGAATATTTGATTTAAGAGAGAATTTTGACCTAGATCGATATCTGAAGTTTGGTGTAACTTGTCCGGAATGTCATAGACAGGCTTATCCTTCTCGTTTTATTACTATTTGTGAGAACGGCCATATGGATGATTTCCCTTGGAGCTGGTGGGTTCACAGTGGTAATACAACCTGCAAAGGTACGATGAGGATGTATTCAACTGGCAATACATCAACGCTTGCAGATATGTGGGTTGAATGTTCCTGTGGGGCACGACGGAGTATGAGCGGCGCAACGCAGCATGAGAATTTCGAAGGTATGAAATGTTCCGGACATCATCCGTTCCGGCCAAATCATAAAAATGAAAAATGCGATAAGGAAATGATTCCTTCTCAGCGTGGCGCGTCGAATGTGTATTTTCCAGTAATGAGAAGTGCCATATCCATTCCACCTTGGATCAATCCGCTTTATAACTTGATTGATGAGCATTTGCGAGATATTGAACTGGCTAAGACTCTAATGGGTGACGATGGCGTGGCTAAAATTTACGAGCTCTATTTCGGTGCTTATGCCAAAGATGAATTCGATGCAGCGTTAGAACGCAGGCAACAGAACATCAAGGAATTTACTGAGATTAAGCAGATGGAATATAACGCCATTACGCATCATGCAGATCCAGTTTATGCTTCGAACAAAAAGCACTTCAAGGCTGAAGAGGATCCTCTTCCTACTTATTTGCTCTCATACTTTAGAAGGATAATTCGCGTTACACGGTTGAGAGAGGTGCGAGTACTACTTGGCTTTACCCGTGTGGATGCTCCAGACCCAGATGCTGATGAGCAGACAAACATTGTTTATCTGAACAAGGGAAAGACGGAAAAATGGCTTCCTGCTGCGGAAGTACATGGAGAAGGCATTTTTATTGAATTCAATAGAGATACTATTGATGCGTGGATGAGTAATCCAGAAGTGGCAGAGCTTTCGCAGAAATATGCTCAGTGTTATAAGGAATTCTGCGAATCAAAAGAATGGAACGTTACTACATTGCGAGATGCAGGATATGTTTTGATGCATACATTTGCGCATTTGCTGATTAAGCAGATGTCCATGTCTTCTGGATATTCTTCATCCGCTATTCGCGAGCGTATTTATTTTGGTGATGATATGTCCGGTGTTCTGCTTTATACCGGAAGTGCCGACAAAGAAGGATCTCTTGGCGGACTGGTTGAACTGGGAAATATTGATCAGCTTATTGTTTTGATGAAAGACGCTTTCCAGGAAGCACTGGTTTGCACAAATGATCCGGAATGCCTTAACAATGTGCCTGCTGGTAATAATTCAAATGGTGCGGCGTGCCATTCCTGCTGCATGATCTCAGAAACAGCTTGCGAGAATGGAAATCGCATGTTGGATCGCGGACTAATTGTGCCTATTGACGGAAGAGAAAATCAGTCTTATTTTAAAACTTTGGTGGAAGAACTATGTCAACTGGAAGTATAAGCTTAGATATTTTGTTAAACAAAATTCTCACAGATGCTATATCTGGTGGAAATGAGTCTATTAGAGCCATTCAGAAGAGATATCCATCTCTTTCTGAAAAAGAAGCTCATGAAATTCTTGCTATGGTTTCAGCGACTGCCCAAAGTAACGATGATGGCGCTGAATTAGTTGTTACAGCGCCACCTTCTTTTGCGTTGAAAACAAAACCGACAAAGGTTACCGTAAGAGAAATGCTTATGGGAGCTAGGAAGAGCATTCTAATTACCGGGTACTCCCTCTCGGATTATTTTGCCGAGTTAGTCAATTGTGTAATTCAAAAGAGCCAAGAAGGCGTTCTCGTGAAATTTTTTGTGAATGACATTGAGAGTCAGAAGGCCTTTGACCGTTTATGCTGCTATAAGGGAAAATTTCTGCGAATTTATAACTATCCCAAACAGGAAGATAAAATGTCTGCTCTTCATGCAAAGGTAATTTCTGTCGATCAAACGGATACGCTGATTACATCCGCAAACCTTTCATATCATGGACAGGAAGGAAATATCGAGCTGGGGGCACGAATCCATTCGAAAGAATTGGCTAAACAAGTAGAGGATATATTTACTTCACTGGTATTCAAAAGGATATTTGTTGAACTGTAAGCTTTATGGAGGTGCGTCAATGAATTTAAGCTTGAAACATAAGCTAATGCTGCAATCATTGAGTCCATTGGCTTTTTTGACTATTGTACGCAATTTCAAATTCACCCCCGTCAGTGAACTTGCTGAAAATCAGTCATATTGGGGAGAATTTGTCCGCCTTAACAATGTGCTGATTGTTGTGTTTTTGTTATGTGCTACATGGATTTTAGCAGCAGTCATATCTTTTATTTCTTTTACGGCATTTAGATGGACTGATAAGAAACAAGGGTATCAACTTTCTTCCTTCGTAGAAAAAGAGGACGCAAGTTTGAATTTCTTTATGACAATGATTATCCCGCTTTTGATTGATGATGTAGGAACGATTCAGGGAGCGGTAACATTCCTTATTATTGTGGTTATGATGTGTGCGCTGCTAAGCAAAACACATTTGTACTATGCGAATCCTGTGTTGGCAATTTTAGGATACCGAGTCTATGAGGTTACCTTTAAAAGTAACCCTGACTTTAATAATGAAGTTTGCTTGGCTGTAGTAAAAGGTGGATTTTTAAAAAATCCGAGCACAGTAGAATATAAAGTGATTAATGATACAGTCCTCTACATGAAGGAGATGAACAAATGACCAAGGAAGAAATTCAGGCATCGATTAAGTCGATAATGTTTTCTGGTTCAGTCTGCGGGATTGAAATATATGCCTGCCTGCGCGATGAAAGTGGATATCAAACTAAAAAAATCAGGGCAACAGATAAGTTGCTTTCTAGTACGAAAGATAAGGTGGCGGGCTTTATCAATTGTACCTATCTTGCAGATGATGCAGAATTTGACACATCAGAAAATATTGCAGACAATAAGAAAGAATTTTATGAGATTAGTCTGACAGAGAGTTATAGCCCCTTTGCTTTCCTTGATGATGCTGAAAAGCGTACAGAGTACTACTCGGAAAGTGATAGAAATAAACTGTCTGGATTTCTTTTTAAAATCAATTTGAATGACCAGTACTTTTGGGTTTATCAACATATATACTCTGTATCAAGAATTGATCGAAGTAAAAATGTGATAGCCCTATTTATTGGAGATACATACGATGAAGTCGATAGCGATATTGTGCAGATAGATTCACGAGCAGATATAATAATCTTTTCTTCAAGTGCTGTTACGGCGAAAATGGATCTTATGCAGAGATTCTTTGGATTTGAGCAATACATTCGAGCGGGGGCACAGAAGACGATTGAGCTTATTCGCAATCTGGATATTGTAGATAGCCTTGAAAAGTTTGTTGCGTTTGAAAATAAAAGTAAGTTGACAAATGCAAAGAAGTTATTAAAGGCAAAGAATTCGCCTGTTTTGCAGATGAAAAAGAACGATTTGTTAGAGAATCTGAAAAAGCATTCTCGCTACAAAACTATGTTCAAGTTTGAAGAAGATCATATTGTGATTTCTTCACAAAAAGAAGCAGCGGCATTTATTAAAATGTTGAACGATGATATTGTTCGGTCTGAACTTACAGGAAAAGAATATGACAGTTCCAGCAAAATGCTTTTGGGTCCAGTGGGAGCAAGTCAATGACTGACCAATGACAGGAAAATATAGATGAGCGATATAAGAAAGAAGGTTTCTATGTTACAGGTAATGGCAGATATAAAGCCCTATATTATCAACATGATCGCGATGATGACGAAGCGATTTGTAGAGAATGTTCTCAAAAAAGGACAGAAAAATTGAACGGCCATTTATTGATTTAGGTATGATTAAGCTTAAAATGTAAAAAGGAGGGCCACCATGGAGCCAATGAAAGCAACCAGTGTCAACAGCCGTGCGGAAGAACTGTTTGTTCAGCTGTTCTGTGAGGCGTTCGGCCCAGAAAAGACTGAAAATCTGCAGGTTCAATACCCTTGTGTGGATATTTATGGTCGGCATCGTTATATTGATTTTGCTCTGGAATCCACTGAATCCAAAATTGCAATCGAGATTGACGGTGAGACCTACCACAACCCCAGCAAGGTGTCCGAAAACAAGTATGCCGATGACCTCCTGAAGCAGAACAGCCTGATCTATGACAACTGGAAAGTCTACCGCTGGATCTACAGCCAGCTGGAAAAGCAACCGGAAAAGGTCAAGGATGAGCTGATTACGTTTCTGGGCACCAGCCCCATGTTCAAGGCATTTGAAGCGGATCTTCCGGTTCAGATGGGGCAGACAATAGAGCTGCGGGATTACCAGCAGGAGGCTATCGAAAACCTGAAGAAGATGCGTGAGGATGGTAAAACTATCGCGCTGCTGTACCACGCAACCGGTGTCAGAAAAACGATTACAGCTGCCACGGATGCAAAAGCTGTGGGCGGACGAACGCTCTTTTTAGTCAACGCCCTGAAGCTGGCTTCACAGGCTAAGGATACATTTGCGAAAGTGTGGCCGGAGGCTACACTGGGGGAATATACCGGAAGCCAGAAAGATATTTCGCAGACTGTTATTTTTGCCACGGTGCAGAGCATCTCTAAGGATTTGGATAATTCTCCCCGATAGATTTTGATTATTTGATCGTGAATGAATGCCACCATGCAGCGGCTAATACTTATCAAAAGATTTTCACCTACTTCCATCCGAAGTTTATTCTGGGCTTGACTGCAACACCGGAGCGCAGTGATGGCGAGGATATGCTGGAGTTGTTCCAGAATGTTGCCCACAAAATGGACCTGAAGACTGCAGTGGAGCGCGGTGTACTGGTGCCGATTCGCTGCATCCGGGTCAAAACCAACATTGATCTAACCGATGTGCGGATCAATGGTATCAAATATAACTCGCAGGATCTGGAAAGTAAGCTGTTCATTCCGGAGCGCAATCAGTTGATTGTTGATACCTATCTGAGGTACGTGAATGGCAAGAAGACTGTGATTTTTTGCGCAAGTGTAGATCATGCGGCGGAGATTGCGAAGCTGCTGCGCGACAATGGGGTGAAAGCAGAGGCTGTTTCCGGGCGTGACCGGGTAGAAATCCGGGATAAGATCCTGAAAGATTACGAAACCGGTTCTACGAATGTTCTTTGTGCCTGTGACTTGCTGAATGAGGGCTGGGATAGTCCGCATACCACAGTGCTGTTCATGGCACGACCCACAATGTCTAAAACAATCTATATGCAGCAGCTTGGGCGAGGCACCCGCCGCTGTCCGGGAAAAGATGACCTGCTGGTGATTGATTTTGTAGACAACGCCAATATGTTCAATATGCCCTACAGTCTGCATCGGGTGCTGGATATTTCAAAATATCAGCCCATGGCCTATGTACTGGCCCCGGAGAACAAGCGGAAGCTGGATCAGGACATGCTGTTCAAGGGAGAAAAGCCGGAAGCGTGGCTGGATGTGCCGATTGATGTAGACGACTACGAAATCATCGACTTGTTCAATTGGCAGAACAGCGTCAAGGATATGATTTCGCAGATTGAGTTTGTTCGGATGGTAGATGTGCAATCCGAAACGGTAGATCGTTATATCAAGGATGGAAAAATCAAGCCGGATCTTTCTGTCCCGTTTGGCGACAAGCGGATGTTCCACTATTTCCGCGAAGAAAGTGTCCGAAACATTGCCAAGCAGTACGGCTGGGATCTCATCACGCCGCAGAATATGGCAGATAAGTTCATGAAATTCATTGAAACGATGGATATGAGCTTTTCCTATAAGCCGGTCCTGCTCAAAGCAATTTATGAGTACATGGACAGCAATGGAAGAGTTGCCCTGCCAGATGTGGTAGATTACTTCATTGACTTCTATGAAGACCGTAAGGCGCATGGGATGATTGCGGAAAAGCCCAACAGTATCTACCAAAAGGGTGGCTATACTAAGAAGGATGTGGAGAAGAACATTCTGTCCAATCCGTTCAAGCGTTTTGAAGACATGCGCTTTCTGATGCGCTGCAAAGATGTAGAGACCGTTGAAGTGAATCCCATAATCTTCCGCAAGCTGACAAGGAAAGACTGGCTGCATATTGTGGACGTCTGCGACAAGAGCCTTGAAAAATATTATATGAGGTTCAAAAAATAATTAGAAAGGATGTTTATTGGACATCACTTTTTGTAAGATACCTTCAGAAGAAGCGACAACAGACTTCTGAGGAGGACAAAACAATGTCAAACGGTGATTATGGCTACTTCGGCAAAGGCGATACGGGCTATGCCCAGTACATGACGGCGTTCAACCGCAACTTTGGTGGCTCGTCCGGCGGTGGCGGCGGAAACCACAACAATGGCGGCGGTGGCGGTGGAGACGGCAGCGGATGCGGCTGCCTCATCGCCATTGCGGTGGTGGTCGTGCTGGTGCTCATCGCTATGGGAAGCTGAGGGCATCCCCACGGTGCAGAACTGCTTGTGGTAAACGGCGGAAAAAATTAAAAAAGCACTTGACCCTGACGTTGCGTCATAGCGTATACTGAGCTTGTCGCAAGGGAGGAAAACGAAATGATGACTGTCAAGGAAGTGAGCAATCTGACCGGGGTGAGCATTCGGACGCTGCAATATTACGATAAAATCGGTCTGCTGCATCCGGCGCATCGAACGCAGGCGGGCTATCGCCTGTATGATGATGCTGCACTGGAACGATTGCAACAGATTTTGCTGTTCCGAGAACTGGAATTTTCACTGGAGGATATCCGAAAAATTCTGAAAAACCCGGAGTTTGACCGGGAAAAGGCACTGGAACAGCAGATCACATTGCTGACCTTGAAAAAACAGCATCTGGAAAAGTTGATCGCTCTTGCGGAGAAGATTCGGACAACAGGAGGAAACGTTATGGACTTCAACGCATTTGACACACAGAAGATCAAGGAATACGCAGAACGTGCAAAGAAAGAGTGGGGCGCAACCACAGAGTATCAGGAATTTGAGGCAAAAAACGCCCGGCGGACGCAGAAGGAATCCGGCAGCATCAACGAGCAGTTGATGGGGTTCGTAGCGGCATTCGGAACGCTGCAAACCAGAGGACCGGCAGACCCCGCAGTACAGGCACAGGTGAAAAAGCTGCAGGACTTTATCACCGAGAATTACTATACCTGCACGAAGCCCATTCTGTATCAACTTGGACAAATGTATGGTGCCGGCGGCGAGTTTACGGAGAACATCAATGCTTCCGGGGGAGAGGGCGCGGCAGAATTTGCTCAGAAAGCCATTGAAATTTATTGCCGATAAGCCAAAAGTCGATGGCGGTCTATGCCTACTGCAATCTGCATGGCCTGTGGATGATGAAACACTAAGAAATAAACGGGTTCCTGCCCGTGGCTAAACGCTTGCAGGAGCCTGTTTTGGCGTGCAGCCAGAGGGATGATGCAGCGTTGAAAATGTTCTGCTTGACCTTGTGCAGAGGATGAAGTATTATACTCGCAAGAAACTAACTTCCGAGTATATTTTATGCAACTACGCTTTGTGGAGGAAATGCCATGCGTTCCAAACAAATCAGAAATCAACTGGAAATCGTGCAGGGAGACATTACCAAGCTGGACTGTGACTGCATCGTGAATGCAGCCAACCGCAGCCTGCTGGGCGGCGGCGGCATTGCCGAAGCCTTTTACGGGATGCCACAGAAACTGCGGGCAGAGACCTTGAAGCGCCTGCCGGAGGATCTGCGGGCGGCCCCTTTTCATGCAGGTGCTTTTCTGCAAGGGGAAAGCGTGGTATACTGAGGGCGGAAAATCGGAAGTTATATGTGGAGGAGGATTATTATGAATACAGTTAGAATGATTTTATGTGGAAATGTTGAAGATAGCAGAATGAATCCAAGTGAAAAGGTAGGAGTAGTATCAGTGGTTTTTGTTTCTACAGAGGAGGAAAAAATTAGGAATAAACTTAAAAAATTGCAAGATAAAAATCCTGAAAAATTTTATATGGAATACGTTACTCCATTAGATGTTGACTTAACAAGTTTAGAGCACTATCCATCGATTGAAATATCAAAAAATGATTTACAATAACAACTTCCCGTTTTCCACCCAAGAACATCCATGAGAGAGGAGTGACCGTTATGAAGGAAAACAACTGAAACGTAGCTTTTTTGCGCCAAAATGAGATAAGCCGGAAAGCAAACGGTATGCGATTCCATCTCCAGGGTTGATTTTTGTCTCATTGTGGTAATAGGGAGAGCCAGAACCAAGAAATTGTTGCAAAAGTATTATTTTTTCGTGAATTTTAGCACTCTTCTATTGACACTGCTAATTAACGGTGCTATAACAGTGGCGTGCTCAGGAGGAAGGGCAAAAGGAGAGCCGCTAGGCTCCCCGGAAAGCCCTTCTGAATGGACGCTTCAGATTTTTTGCCCCGACCCGAACGCCGGGATTGGAGGAATGATTTATGCTTATGCCGACTGTTTTCCATGAAAACCTGTTCGATGATTTCTTCGATCCGTTCTGGAATGACGCTGCACTGGAACGTGCTATGAACCGTGAGGCTCGTGGCGCCTTTGGTAAGCGTGGTGCAAACATGATGAAGACCGATGTCAAACAGACGGACAATGGCTACGAAGTAGCTGTTGACCTGCCGGGCTGCAAGAAGGAAGACGTTCAGATGGATCTGAACGACGGCTACCTGACCATTCAGGCAGTGCGCAGCCACAGCAACGACGAAAAGGATAAGAAGGGCCGCTATCTGCGGCGCGAATCCTTCTCCGGCACCT
>OOCX01000502.1_pt1 | contig 30599 bp, 23 predicted proteins | sample 1671231 | NCBI WGS metagenome assembly OOCX01 (sample SAMN06348135, study PRJEB24527) | human gut metagenome | biome: human gut; feature: ankylosing spondylitis patient; material: feces | host: Homo sapiens | place: China | collected 2015-10 | reverse complement strand
TGCGGCCCAGGAAGATGCTGCCCGCGTTTTTGATCTCGTTCAGCACCCCGAAGGGATCCTCCACGCAGACCTCCAGATGCTCCGGCGCAATGATGTTGCAGGCCTCAATGGCCTTGTGCAGGTCGGTGCAGACGATGATCTTCCCGTTGTCGTCCACGCTGGCGCGGGCAATGGCGGCACGGGGCAGCTGGGGGATCTGCACCTCCAGCTCTGCCTGCACGGCCCTGGCCAGCGCCGGGCTGTCGGTGACAAGAACAGGGCTGGCCAGCTTGTCGTGCTCGGCCTGGCTCAGCAGATCTGCCGCCACCCAGGCGGGGTTGCAGCCGCCGTCGGCCAGCACTAGGATCTCGCTGGGGCCGGCGATCATATCAATGCCCACCTTGCCGAACACCTTCCGCTTGGCGGTGGCAACGTAGATGTTGCCGGGGCCGACGATCTTGTCCACCGCCGGGATGCTCTGGGTGCCGTAGGCCAGCGCGGCCACGGCCTGTGCACCGCCGGTCTTGAAGATCTTGGTCACACCGGCGGTGGCGGCGGCGGCAAGGATGACCGGATTCACCCTGCCGTCCTTTCCGGCGGGGGTGGTCATCACGATCTCCGACACGCCCGCGACCTTGGCCGGGATGACATCCATCAGCACGGTGGAGGGATAGGCCGCCGTGCCGCCGGGCACATACACGCCCGCCTTTTCAATGGGGGTGTATTTCTGGCCCAGCACGATGCCGGGCTTCTCGTTGATCACAAAGTTCTTGTGCACCTGCTGGCGGTGGAAGCTCTCAATGTTGGCGGCGGCCTCCCGCAGGGTCTCAAGGAAATAGGGGTCCATATTGGCAAAGGCCTCGTCGATCTCCGTCTGCGTCACCTGCAGGTCGTCGATCTTTGCCCCGTCAAATTTCAGCGCGTACTCCTTCAGCGCCTCATCGCCCCGGGCGCGGACCTCGGCAATGATGCCGTCCACCACATCCTCCACGTTTTTTTCCGCGCGGATGTCCCGGTTCAGGATCTCCTCGGGCCTGAGCTCATCAAAATTATACAGCTTGATCATTTTGTTTCCTCCTGCAAGGTCTTGCGCAGCGCTTCCAGCATGGCATCCATCTCGTTGTGCTTGAACTGGTAGCTGGCCTTATTGGCAATGAACCGGGCCGAGATGGGCATGAACTCGGTGACCACCCGCAGGCCGTTCTCCCGCAGGGTGGTGCCGGTCTCCACGATATCCACAATGACATCGGAAAGGCCCAGAATGGGGGCCAGCTCAATGGAGCCGTTCAGCTTGATGATATCGATGTCCCGTCCCATGGATGCGTAGTAGCTCTTTGCAATGTTGACGAATTTGGTGGCCACCCGCACCGGGCGGCTGGGGTCGTCCTTGTAATCGGCCGGGGCGGCAACGCACATGCGGCATTTGCCAAGGCCAGTGTCCAGCAGCTCGTACACATCGGCAGAAGCCTCTGTGAGGATGTCCTTGCCCACGATGCCCACATCGGCAGCGCCGTGCTCCACATAGATGGCAACGTCGCTGGGCTTGACGAGGAAGTAGCGGATGCCGGCCTCCGGGTTTTCCACCACCAGCTTGCGGGTGGCGTTGTAGTCCTCCGGGCAGCCGTAGCCGATGCCCGCCAGCAGGTGATACACCTTATCGCCCAGACGGCCCTTGGGCAGAGCCACGTTCAGCATCACCCTGTCGGTGCTGTTCTTCTGCACCGGCGGCAGCGGGGCGCTCAGGCGGTCCAGCTCGTCCAGATAGACCGCAAAGCCGATGGCACCGGCACCGGGGGTGAACTTCTGCATCAGCAGGTCGTAGCGGCCGCCCTTGAGCAGGGGGCGGGGCAGGGCTTTCAGGTAGCCCTGAAACACAAGGCCGTTGTAGTATTCCATCTCACCGGCCAGCGTCATGTCCAGCCGGATGACGCCGCCCGCCTTTTCCAGCGGCACAGCCAGCGCTTCCAGCTCGGCCACAGCCGCGCGCATGGCGTCATTGCGGCACAGAGCAGCGGCCTTTGCAAGGGTATCGGCATAGCTGCCGCAGAGGCTCAGCACGCTGCACAGGGTATCGGCGGCATCGGCAAGACCGGCAGCTCCGGCGGCGGCCCGCAGCTCGTGGGCGTTTTTCTCCCGCAGCTTTTCCAGCAGCCTTGCGCGGGCGGCATCCGGCACGCCCAGCGCGTCGAACAGGCCGAACAGGTAGCCCATGTGGCTCACTTCCAGCACCCAATCGGCCCCCAGCGCATCCAGCGACCGCGCCGCCAGACACACCGCCTGCTGCACCTGTGCTTCGCCCACCGCACCCAGCATCTCAAGGCCCATCTGGCTGATCTCTTTAAAGGTGTGGCTCTCGGCGGAAGGGCGGTAGACGTTCTCGTGATAGTAGTAGCACAGGGTCTCGCTGGGGGCGGGCTGCGCCGTCTTGGCAATGGAGAGGGTCACGTCCGGCTTGAGGGCCAGCAGACGGCCATCCAGATCAGTAAAGGTGATGACCTGCTCGGACGACAAAAAGCTGCGGTTCTCCTGATACAGGCCGTACTCCTCAAACCGGCCCATATGATACTTGCGGCAGCCCGCCGCTTCGTACAAGGCGCGCAGCGCAAAGGAGGCGCGCTCCTTGGGCTGCAGGTTTGCAATGCTGAATTCCATTGTCGGTTCCCCCATTTCTTACTTGAGTTTATTTTACTTTATCTAGGTAAAGTTGTAAAGTAGGAAAGTGACGGTGTTTTCAACTCAATGATACGATTTTTCTGTGCGTTTGTACAGAGGGCGGCTTTGCCGCAGTTCCATTTTGTCTTCCCGCCGCATACAAAGCCGCCGGTGCCCGCCAGACAGCAAAAGCCGGAGCGGCATTACACCGCTCCGGCTTTTGCTGCCAGATGGGGAGAGATGGTCAGGGAAGGCCTCCGGCCGTGTTACAATTCACTGCCGTTGGTCGCGATCACATTTTTATACCAGTAGAAGCTGTCCTTCCGGATGCGCTCCAGCGTACCGCTGCCCGCATTGTCCTTATCCACATAGATAAAGCCATAGCGCTTCTCCACTTCGCCGGTCGAAACGCTCACCAGATCCATTGCGCTCCAGGGTGTGTAGCCAATCAGCTCCACACCGTCGTCGATGGCAAGGCGCATCTGCTCGATGTGTTCCCGCAGGTACTGGATGCGATAATCGTCATGCACCCGGCCATCCTGCAGGGTATCGCGGGCGCCCATGCCGTTTTCGGTGATCATGATGGGCAGGCCGTAACGGTCGTAGACATGGTTCAACGTGTAGCGCAGACCCACCGGGTCGATCTGCCAGTTCCATTCGGTCGCCTTGAGGTAGGGGTTCTTTGCGCCGCCCATGATGTTGCCGGATACCTGCGCTGCGTCCTTTTGTGCAGTCACGCAGTTGGTCATGTAATAGCTAAACGAATAGAAATCCACTGTGCCGCGGCGCAGTAGCTCTTCGTCGCCCGGCTCCACATCAAAGTGGATGTGATTACGCTCAAAGTACCGCTTTGCATAATAAGGGTACACGCCCTTGCACTGCACGTCGCCGGACATGCAGTTGCGCAGCTGATCCTCCTGCTGGGTCAGCAGAACATCCTCCGGGCGGCAGGTGAGCGGATAAACTGTGATGTGGCAGATCATGGTGCCAAAGCGGAACTCCGGGTTGATCTGCCGACCCAGCAGCACAGCCTTTGCGCTGGCAACGAACTGGTTGTGCAGGGCTGCGTAGCGCTTATCCGGGTCGTCCACCTGATGGCTGAAATCTTCTGTACCGTGGTTCAGGATGCCGCCGTGGTTCCAGTTGCCCACTGCCGTGGTCAGGTCGTTGATCTCGTTGAAGGGGATCCAGTATTTTACCACATCTTTATAGCGGCGGAACAGCACCTCCGCAAAGCGCAGATAGCAGTCGATGCTGCGGCGATCCACCCAGCCGCCCATCGCAGTGACCATGTTCAGCGGCATCTCATTGTGATACAGGGTGACCAGCGGCTCAATGCCGTATTTTTTCAGCTCTGCAAATACCTTATCGTAAAACTGCAGACCCGCTTCGTTGGGCTCCGTCTCGGTTCCTTTTGGGAAGATGCGCGGCCAGTTGATGGACATCCGATACACCTTGAAGCCCATTTCTGCAAACAGCGCAATGTCCTCTTTATAATGGTGATAGAAATCGGTGCCGCTGTGGCTGGGATAATAGTTCCGGCTCTCGTCGATCTCAAGCGTAATGCGGCGCGGCAGCTGATGGGTGCCGGCTACCATTGCATCGGCCAGGCTCGGGCCTTTGCCGTCCGCATCCCAGGCACCTTCTACCTGATTGGCCGCCGTTGCACCGCCCCAGAGAAATCCTTCGGGAAAGCTCTTACGACACTGTTCCATATCAAAGCTCCTTTTTAGTAAAATAAATTTGACTAAATCCGGCCTGTCTCCATCAGGCTCATCATTTTTATTCTAGCACGTGCGCGAATGAAATGCAATATATTTCATCGATTTATCTAATTTTTTTGTCAAAGCAAAAAATTGTTCATTATTTTTCAATTTTCTCTTGACATTTCCCTATTGCAATGCTATCCTGATGTCAATGAAATAAATTTCATTCATACACATGGAGGCATTGCGATGAATCAGATCATTTCCACCCCGGCAGCTCCGGCTGCTATCGGCCCTTACTCTCAGGCAATTCAGGCTGGCGGCCTGCTGTTTCTGTCCGGCACCATGCCCATCGATCCTGCTACCGGCGCATTGGCCGAGCCGCAGATCGCCGCACAGGCAGAGCAGGTGATGAAGAACATCGGCGCTGTGCTGCAGGCTGCAGGCTGCACCTTTGAGGACGTAGTCAAAACCACCTGTTTCCTGGCAGACATGGCTGACTTTGCTGCGTTTAACGAGATCTACGCCCGCTACTTTACCGGAAAGCCGGCTCGTTCCTGCGTGGCAGTGAAGTCTCTGCCCAAGGGCGCACTGGTTGAAGTTGAAGTCATTGCTTCTCATTAAAGCAAAAAAGGCACAAAGCCTTTTTGGAATAATGCAAAATCATAAGGAGGCAACAATATGGCAACAAAGGTATCCATCCCGGCTCTGATACAGGCTCTTGGCGGCAAAGAGAACCTTGCACAGGCCACTCACTGCGCGACTCGTCTGCGTGTGACCACCCGCGACAAGAGCAAGATCGATGAAGCCGCTCTGAAGGCGATCCCCGGTGTGCTGGGCGTTGTGAACAACGGCACACAGACCCAGATCATCATCGGTGCCGAAGTAAACAATGTTTACAAGGACTTTATTGCGCAGACCGGTGTGGACGAGGAAGCCCCCATCGATGAGAACCTGGATCTGAAGGATGAGCTGAAGAACAAGAAGGGCAAGCTGCTGACCCGCTTCTTTGAGACGGTCGCCGCTATCTTCAACCCCATCGTTCCCGCTCTGGCCGGCTGCGGCTTCCTGTCCGCACTCATCTGCATCTTCATGGCGCTGGGTTTTGACTCCTCTGCTCCCACGTTCAAAACCATCATTGCCATTTCCATGGCCATCTTCACCTTCCTGCCCTTCCTGCTGGCAGCCAGTGCAGCCAAGGTATTTAAGATGAACATGTTCGTTGCCATGACCATCTGTGCAGGCATGATGTCCTCCACCTGGTCCGGTCTAATTGCCGACGGCGTGTCCAGCTACAGCTTCCTCGGCATTCCCTTCCGCGTGATCAACTATTCCTCCTCTGTGCTGCCGGTGGTATTTGCCGTTCTGGTGGCATCCTATATCGAGCGCTTCCTGGACAAGATCATCCCCGGTGCGCTGAAGATCATTCTGGTGCCCGCACTGACTATCCTGATCGCCACCCCCGTCACCCTGATCACCGTCGGCCCGCTGACCTACTGGCTGGGTGAAGAGCTGGCCATCGGCGTCAACTGGCTGTTTGAGAACGGCGGTGTGTTCTCCGGCATCGTCTACGGCGGCATCTACTCCTCCATGGTTCTGCTGGGCATCCATCACGGTATGGTTCCCGTGCTGACCCAAATGCTGACCGCACAGGGCTTCAACTACGTATCTCCCACTTCCGGCGCTGCCAACATCGGCCAGGCCGGTGCCGCCTTCGGCGTGTGGATCAAGAGCCATGATAAAAATCAGAAGGCCAACGCCCTTTCTGCCTGCATTGCCGCCTGCACCGGTATCACGGAGCCGGTCGTCTACGGCGTCACGGTCCCCCTTGGCAAGCCGTTCCTGTTTGCCGGCATCGGCGGCGCAGTTGGCGGCGGCTTTGCCGCAGCCCTTCACCTGAAATCTTTTGCAATGGGCGGCCCGTCTTTCCTGAGCTTCGGCATGTTCACCGGCGGCGAAAACCCCTTCCTGAACTGTGCACTGGTCATGGCCGGTTTTGTCATCGCCTTTATCGTGGCTGCCGTGCTGACCGTGCTGTTCTGGAACCCTGACGAAAAGAAAAAGGCCTGATCGCACTGGAAATTTTCCGGTTTCTGTGATAGGCTGAATAAAACGCAGAACAAAACGGGAGTAACGGTGTTTGCTCCCGTTTTGTCGGTTATAGGAGAAGGCTATGCAAACGATAAAAGAAAAGATGATCCCCGCGTTCCGCGATGCAAACGGCGGCCTGTTTCAGGCCGTGGAAAAGGCCGATGTGGGCAGTGCATATCAGGATCTGGAAAAGCAGGGTGTTGCCTTGATGGGCTGGGCGGATCCCTTTATGCCGGATCGTTCGCTGCCGGAACCGGTAGCAGCTGCCTGGCTGGACGCAGTGCGCGCCGAGAGCGCACCGCACTACACCGCGCCGATCGGCGACCCGGCACTGAAAGCCGCACTGGCCAAAAAGCTGAAGCAGCAGAACGGTTTGACTGTGGATCCGGAGCGCAACATCCTGATCACGCCCGGTTCGGACTCCGGCCTGTACTTTGCGATCCTGCCTTTTGTGGGTCAGGGCGATGAAGTGTTGATTCCCTCGCCCAGCTACCCCAACAACTTTCTGGACGTAAAGATCATGGGCGGCGTGCCGGTCGCCGTGGAACTGGATGCTGCGGACGGTTATCAGCTGAGCCGCGCACAGCTGGAAGCCAAATATACTGCCCGCACCCGCATGGTGCTGCTGACCCACCCCAACAACCCCACCACCACCATTTACAACCGTGCCTCGCTGCAGGCGCTGGCCGATTTTGTGCAGGAGCACGACCTGATCCTTGTTGTGGATCAGGCTTTTGAGGACTACACCTTTGGTGCTGAATGCCTGACCCCAGCGGCTCTTCCGGGCATGTTTGAGCGCACAGTGACCGTTTTCAGCTTTTCCAAAGGCATGGGACTGAGCGGGATGCGTGTGGGCTACATCGTCTGCTCAGACCAGATCATGGATTCCATGTACGCCAACGCCGTAGGCGTGATCGGTGCCACCTCCACCTCCGGCCAGAAGGCTGCACTGGCTGCACTGGAGCATCCGGAGTTCATGCAGGAGTTTGCCCGCGCCTATGAGGTGCGCCGCCGGAAGGCTTACGAGATCCTGAACTGCGTGCCCGGTGTCCACATGGCGCTGCCGGAGTCCGGCTTCCTTGGCTGGATCGATGTTTCGGAACTGGGCAATTCCACCGAGATCGCACAGTATCTGGTGACCCATGCACGCGTCTCGCTGAACGATGGTGTCAACTATGGCCCCGGCGGTGCCGGACACCTGCGCATCGTGCTGGGCGTCTACAAGGACGACCAGAAGGTGATCGATGCACTGGAGCGCATTCGGGACGCGCTTTTGGCCTACCCCCGCAAATAAATTCGCGCTTTCCCCTTTTCAATTTCCCCTGTGTCGTGCTAAAATGAAGGGTAGTAAGAAATCAGGCAAGGACAGGAGAGAACAATGGCAAAGGGAATTGGCCCCGTGAAACTGACACGGACAGATCAGAAGATCCTCAAATCGTATATCCCCACTCTGCAAGGGCTGGCAGCTTATCTTGGCAGCAGCTATGAGATCGTGCTGCACTCGCTGGAAGATTACGATCACTCTGTGATCGGCATCATCAACGGCGAGCACACCGGCCGCAGGATCGGTGCCCCCATCACCGATCTTGCTCTGGATATGCTGGACGAGCTCTCTGCGGGCGGCAAGGCCTCTACGGTGTATTTCAGCCGGAACAAAAAAGGGGAACCGCTCAAATCCACTACCATCGCCGTGCGCGGCGAACATGACCGGATCATCGGCCTGATCTGCATCAATCTGTATCTGAACACCTCTCTGTGCGACATTCTGGACGGGCTGACGCCCGGCACCGTGCAGGCCATGGCCGCGCGGGAGAATTTTGCCGCCGATGCGAAGGAGCTGATCGTTTCGGCGCTGGAACCTGTGCGTGCACGGGTCATGGCAGACGATTCCATTCTGCCTTCCAACAAAAACAAAGCGATCGTAGAGGAACTGGATCAGAAGGGAATGTTCCGGCTGAAGGACTCGGTGGTTTTTGTGGCCGAGCAGCTGGGCATTTCCCGCAATACGATCTATATGCACCTGCGCAACCATCGCAAGCGTACTGAGAACAACTAAAATGCAAAGGAGCCGCTGCTCCGGGAGAAGTTTCCCCGGAGCGGCGGCTCCTTTCTTTTTTGTTTTTACCCCAGCAGCTCCAGCACACTGGCCTTCGGGCGGGCACCCACGGCCTGACGCACCAGCTTGCCCTGCTCAAACACCAGCAGGGTGGGGATGCTCATCACGCCGAACTGGCCTGCCAGCTCCGGCTGCTCGTCCACGTTCACCTTGCCCACCTTCACATCGGTGCGCTCCTCGGCCACCTCGTCCACAACGGGACTGAGCATGCGGCAGGGGCCGCACCAGCTGGCCCAGAAGTCCAGCAGGACGGGCTTTGCGCTCTGCAGTACCTCCTGCTCAAAATTTTCCTTCGTGATCGTAACAACTGCCATATTTCTACCTCCTGAAAGGGTTCGTTCGTGGTTGTTCTTATGGCATCAGTATACCCAAAACGCCGGGGCTTTTCCGTAACCGGGTCACATTGGGGCGCAAAAAAGCCCGGAGCAGGAAGAAAGAATACTGCTCCGGGCAGGGAAACGCTTATTTCAGTGTTCTGTCAGCAGGGTATCAGACACCGGCCACGCAGTTCTTGCCGGCGATGTAGCCGTAGTAGACGCACAGGCTGTGGCTGATGCCGCGCATGCAGATGGGGTATTCCACTGCGTAGCGGCTGCCCTGCACATTGCCGCAGACATACAGGCCCTTGATGATGTCGCGCTTGGGGCTGGCGGGGTCCTCCTCGGTGAAGGTGTGGCAGTTCTCGTCGCTCTCCAGGCCGCCCACGCACACCAGCATGGAAGTGGTGCCCCACTGGCATGCATAGTACGGGGGATTCTCCAGCGCGAACATCCGGCTTGCGGGCTTGCCGAAGTCATCGTCGGAACCGGCCTTGGCCAGCTCGTTGTAGCGCTCGACGGAAGCCAGCGCATTATCCAGTGCATCGCCCTCAAAGCCGCACTGGGTCAGCAGGTCTTCCAGTGTATCGGCCTTGAACTGGTAAGCCTCGGCCTTTGCGCTGATCTTGGTGTACTGACGGTCGGTGTAGTTGGGGTTGGACTCATCCTCATCCTCGGGGATGATGTAGCACAGGCCGCCGTGGTTTGCGGGCATGTAGGGCACCTCTTCGCCCCACTTGGAGTCGTACAGCTGGAAGGAGGTGCACTCGGGCTGCAGCTCGATCTGGTTTTCCAGCTGCTGGCCGGGGATGCACTCGTTCATGAAACGGTCGCCGCGCTTGTTGATCTGCAGGAAGGGGGTCACGCCCATGCCGCTGCCCATGTGGTGGGTCATCGGTGCGTGGAAATCCTGCACCTTTGCGCCGATCCATGCGCCCATGCGCAGGCCGTCGCCGGTCTCCACGGTCTTGCCCTCCACGTCAACGCCCAGCATACCCATGGCACCCATGTTGGCGATCTTCTTCTCCACGATCTCGGGAGCAAAATGCTTCATGATCTTCTCGTCGCCGGAGTTGTCGCCGGTAGCCAGGATCACGCCCTTGGAAGCGTTGAGCTGGATGTACTTGTTGTCATTCTGTGCGTCGCGGATGATCACGCCGGTCACGCGGCCGTCGCTGTCCTTCAGCAGCTTGGTGCCGAAGCAGCCGAAGAAGGTCTGTGCACCGTTCTCAACGGCCTTGTTCAGGTTGGCTTCCACTATAAAGCCCTGCTGATCCTTGCGGGAAGAGCGGAACTCCATGCTGGAAGGGAAGGTGGGGAACTCTTCGTTGCGGTAATCGTAGTGCTCGGGCTGAGGCCATGCCAGCGGCACCAGAATACCCTTGTCGAACTGCTCCTGGGTCACGGCCTCACGGGTGGAGTCGCAGATGGTCAGCTCGGGGTAAGCCTCGATGAACCAGTCCATGACCTCGTGTGCATGGGAAGCCCACTTTTTCAGGATGGAGCGCTTGTTGCGGTAGGTGCACTCGCGCATCAGGCGGTCGACCACAACATCCTCGTCCACGATGTTCTCACGGCCCCAGCGCTTGTTCAGGCTGCCGTTCAGCAGGGCATACTCGCCGCTGCGGCAGTTGAAGGAAGAGCTCTTTTCCACGATGGCAACTTTTGCGCCCTCCTCGGCAGCCGCACGGGCAGCGCAGACGCCGGACAGACCGGCGCCGATGATGACCACATCAAAGTCCTGGGTCTCACTGGCCTGCACGTCCGGCTCTTCGCCCAGCCAGTCATCGCCGGTATCCCCGGCGGTATCTGCAGCAGGCTCTTCGGAAGCAACGCCCATAGCCTGCTCGATGCAGCTGGCGGCAGCCTTCTTGACCGCGTTGGTGGTGACGGTGGCGCCGGAAACATTGTCGATCTCAGCGTTCTGTGCCGCCATGATGGCATCCTGCAGGGTGGGAGCAGCCACGCCGCCGATGCTCTCGGTCTCGTTGGAAGCATCGATGACCACATCGGTGATAGCGGTCTCGCTGAAGGTCATGGTGACCTTCACCTCGCCGATGCCGGTAGCCGTGCCGGTGTATGTGCCGGGGGTGTAGACGGCATCGCCGGAAGCGGATGCCGCAGTGCCGGAGGAACTTGCGGAGTTGCAGGCAGTCAGAGCGCCGGCGGTGACACCGCTCATTGCGGCGGCAGCGGCAACTTTCAGAAAGCCTTTGCGGGAGATCTTTTCCATCTTGTTTGCTCCTTTTTCTTTCTTCTCTTCTTCTCGTTTCTGCGGGATTTTTATCCCGCTCCGACACTTAGTATAAAATATAACGAAGTAAAATGGAAACAAAAAATTTTTGCCACAGTGATAAAAGCTCTTTATCAGTCTCCATTGATGTGCTATACTGAAAGCAATCTTATTCTGCCCGCCGGGAAAGGAGAGGTTTCGCCCATGAACGACCGCCAGCTGCTGTGTTTTCTCACCCTGAGCCGGACGCTGAATTTTACCACAGCCGCCCGGGAGCTGTACTGCACCCAGCCCGCCCTGAGCTACCAGATCCGCAATCTGGAAAAAGAGCTGGATCTTGCCCTGTTCACCCGCAGCACCACCCAGGTGGCCCTGACCGAGGCCGGCCGGGCTTTTGCGCCCCGTGCGGCAGAGATCTATCGCAGCATCCTGAACGCCCGCACCGCACTGAAGGGCTTTGCCCGGCGGCGCACACTGACCCTGCGCCTGCCGCCGGTGCTGCTGCAGCGGGATCCCATTTATCCCATCCTGATGGCACGGCTGCACGCCGCGCTGCCGGGATATGAGTTTGCGGTGGACACTCGGCCCGTGTCACGCAACCCCCACGAAATGCTCTGCAGCGAGGCAGACGCAGCCCTCTATCTGCCCTTTGGGCCGCTGCAGCCGGAGATCGAGCGCACCCCCATCCTGCACAACACCTTTTACCTGATCGTATCGCCGGAGCACCCGCTCACAGGGCGCAGCACTCTGGCGCTGGCCGATCTTGCCGGGCAGCAGCTGTTTTATGAGCCGCTGTATCAGGAAATGGTGGATCTTGCCGTTGTTCAGCCCGGCCTGCCGTTTTCCGCACCAAGCTGGCACATGGTGGAAAACTACGAGTGTGTTTACAACGATCTGCTTGCCGGGCGCGGCATGTTTTTGTGCCCGATGAAATACCCGGCCTTTCCGGCGGCATGGTACCTGCCGCTGCAGCTGCCGTTGCCGGACACCTGTCTGCTGACCCTGCGGGACGACCCGCGCCCCGAGATCGAACAGCTGCGGGAGGTATTTACCGCTGTATACGCCAGCCGCGCAAAGCTGCTGGGAGAGGCGTAAAAAGCAGCGCCGGAACGGCAAAATCGTTCCGGCGCTGCTTGTTTCAGAAGAGATCAGGCTTCTTCCGGCACATCATCAAAACCGATGAACCAGAGGATCGCAAAGGTGGCCACAAAGGCGATCGCGGCAGAGATCAGTGCGTTGATCACGTTCATGGGATTTTCACCGACATACAGGCCGATGGCTGCCAGACCGGCACCACCGCCGCCAAAACGGCGCACACCGGTCAAACCGGCATACAGGCCGCCCAGACCACCGCCGATGGTGGTGGCGATGAGAGGCTTACGCAGACGGACGTTGACGCCGAACAGAGCAGGCTCCGTCACGCCCAGCAGAGCGGTCACACCGCCGGAAACGGCCAGCTGACGGAAGTTCTTGTTTTTGGTCTTGATGGCAACGCAGAGGGCTGCGGCACCCTGTGCAATGTTGGAAGGCAGATTACCGGGGCCGATGACCGTCTCATAGCCCAGCATAGACAGAGAGTTGACATAAGCGGGCAGCAGGCTGTAGTGCATACCGGTCATGACCAGGAACGGCATAAAGGCACCGATGACGGTGGGCAGTGCCCAGGGGCAGACCTTTTCAATGGCCAGCAGGACGTTGACCAGACCATCGCCGATGATGCTGCCCAGAGGGCCAAGCACGCACAGGGAGATGGGAGCCATGATGAGGATGGTGAGCACCGGCCGCAGGATGAACTTGACCACAGAGGGCACGACCTTATTGACAAATCGTTCCACGTATGGCAGTACCAGCGTGATAAGGAAGATGGGGATGACTGAGGAAGAATAGGTTACCATCTTCACCGGCAGACCCAGCACATGGACCACATCGGCATCGGCTTTCAGGGCGATGAAGTTCGGGTGCAGCAGGATGGCCCCCAGCAGCATGGCCATCTGCGGGTTGCAGCCGAACTTTTTGGCCGCGGAGTTGGCCAGGAAGATCGGCAGGAAGTAATAGGAAGAGTCTGCGATGAAGTTGAGGAAATAGTACAGATTTCCGCTCTTGTCGATCCAGCCGAAGAGGGTCAGCACAGACAGCAGAGCCTTGATCATACCGGCACCGGCGATCAACGGCATCAGCGGGGTGAACACACCGGCCAGCGTGTCCAGAATGATGCTGACCCTGCTCTTCTTTTCCTCGGCCGGGGCGGCAGGCTGTTTGACTTCCTTACCGCCGAAGTCGCCCAGTTTCATCAGTTCATCGTACACGGCAGCTACTTCGTTGCCGATGATGACCTGATACTGGCCGCCTTTGTTCACGACACCCACCACGCCGGGTACGGCTTTGACCTTGGCCTCGTCCACGCCGTCCATTGACTTGAGGTTGAACCGCAGGCGGGTGACACAGTGGGTCAGAAATGTAACATTTTCTGCGCCGCCGACCTGTTCCAGCACCTGCTGGGCAGTTTTCTTTGCATCCATTTGTTTTGCCTCCTTCAATATCCTAAAAAATGCATTGCTTACAGGGCGGTGTCTGCGCCGTTGCTTGCAATGACTTTTTTGTACCATGCAAACGACTTTTTCTTTTTGCGGGCCAACGTGCCGCTGCCGTCATCCTTCTTGTCTACGTAAATGAAGCCGTACCGTTTGCGCATCTCGCCGGTGCCCACCGAAATAATGTCGATGGGACCCCAGCAGGTGTAGCCGATCACCGGAACGTCATCCAGCTCAATGGCCTGCCGCAGCGCATCAATGTGACTGCCCAGAAAACGGATGCGGTAATCGTCCTGAATGCTGCCATCCGGCTCTACGGTGTCGATGGCACCCAGACCATTTTCCACAACGAACAGCGGCAGTTCATACCGGTCATACAGCTCATTCAGTGCGATGCGCAGGCCGTCCGGATCGATGGGCCAATCCCAGTCGGTACGCTGGAGATACGGATTGCTGCGTTCTACACAGCAATCCGTATCTTCCGTTGCACGGGCAACTGAAGAAAAATAATAGCTGAATGCGATGTAATCCACAGTTCCTGCGGCCAGCAGCTCGGCATCGCCCGGCTGCATCTCTACCGAAGTGCCCATGCGCCGCAGCTGTGCCGTGCACAGGCTGGTGTAGTGTCCGCGGCACATCACATCGGTGTAATAATAGTTCGGCATCATCTGGAATCTCTGTGCCAGCACATCCTTGGGTGCGCAGGTGCGCGGGTAGGTGGTGGGATACTGGATCATGCAGCCGATTTTATTTTCCGGGTCGACCGCATGCCCGATCTGCACGGCCTTTGCACTGGCAAGGAACATGTTGTGGCTGACCAGCGCTTTGACAGCGTTGTGCTCCTCGCCTTCGGCAAAGAGCACGCCTGCCTGATGGTATGGCTCGCTCTGGTTCATGGTCTCGTTGATCTCATTGAAGGTCATCCAGTACCGGACCTTTCCCTTGTAACGCCGGAACACCGTTTCACAGTACCGGGCAAAGAAATCGATCAGGGCTCGGTTACGCCAGGAACCATAGTGCTGCACCAGATACAGCGGCGTTTCGTAATGCGAAAGCGTGACCACCGGTTCGATCCCGTAGCGGTGCAGCTCGTCGAACACACGGTCATAGAAAGCAAGCCCGGCCTCGTTCGGCTGCAATTCATCGCCCTGCGGAAAGATGCGCGGCCAGTTGATGGACATTCGGAAGCACTTGAAGCCCATCTCGGCAAACAACGCGATGTCCTCTTTGTAATGGTGGTAAAAATCCACGGCTTCATGGCTAGGGTAGTAGTTGCCCTCCATGACCTGTGTATGAATCTCGCGCGGGACGCCGTGGCGTGCACCTTTTTCCACGTCGGCAATGCTCAGGCCCTTGCCATCCGTCTGGTAGGCACCTTCGTACTGGTTGGCGGCGGTCGCACCGCCCCACAGGAACTTTTTTGGCATCTCCATAAGCTTGAAAACCTCCTTGCAGGTATAGAATACTTGCAGGGAGGTTTTTGTGCAATATTTTTTAAACTTATTGGTACAGTGTTAATTTTTCTGTTTCTTTTTGCACGATCAAAAACGGAACAGTGTTTCATTCCGCATTTTCTTTGTGCAGATTCAACAAAATAGGATTGGTGGAGGTGCGGTGCTGTTCCAGCTCTCGGGCGCGTTCCAGCTTGTAGGTATAATTCTTCTGGTAGTTCTGCCGGAAGTACTCGGAATACAAGATGTCCAGTAGAAGGGTCATGGACAGATGGGAAGCATAGTCCCCAAGATTCTGATAGATGCTTTCTTTGGTGGAAAGGGTCAGCTTGCAATCCGCATAACAGGTCAGGCTGTTTTCGCCAAAGCTGGTCAGCGCAAGGATGGGTGTTCCGGAGCGTTTGCACTGCCGGGCAATCTCCAGCATCTGCGCCGTTTCGCCGGAATAGGAAATGATCATGGCAAGGTCCCTCTCGGACAGACAGCAGGCCTGATACCGCTGGTAGTTCAGATTGTTGAAAATGACCACCCGCTTGCCGATCTTGAGCATCTTTTCTCGGAAGGATTCGGCCTGATTGATGGCCGTCCCGGCGGAAAAAATGTGGATTTCCTCGTGATATTTGAGCAGGAGCACCGCTTTGTGCAGGTCTTCGTACCGGAGAAGCTGCATAGTGTCCTTGACGGCTTCTTCGTACAGCTCGCCGATGTTCTGCGCCACCCGCATGGGGCTGTCGTTTTCAGCAAAGGGAAAATTGAAATCCACCTTGCCCTGTTGCTGGTCGAGATATTCCAGTTCACGCACAAAATTTTGCTTGAAGTCATCAAAGCCGGTAAAACCCAGCTTTTTGCAAAGGCGCAGGACGGTCGGCGGAGAGGTGTAGGTCACTTCTGCCAGACTGCGGGTGGAATATTTGGCAATTTCCATCCCATGCGCCAAAATATAGGCGGCCAGCGTTTTTTCCCCTTCCGAAAGTTTTTCCTGAAACGCAAGTTTGTCCACGATCAGCATTGCGATTCTCCCTTCCGCTTTTTCTGTAAGCATATCATATCCTGCAGTATTTGGCAAAAAAATTTGCGGCATGCAAAAACGCCGCCGCGTCAGCAAATGACGCGGCGGCGCAGATACAGTGGGAGAAGCGCTTATTTGCCCAGCATTTCGTGGGCAGTCTTGCAGATGGTGGCAGCATCCAGACCGTAGAACTTCAGCAGATCCCATGCCGGGCCGGAGCAGCCGAACACGTCCTGCACGCCCACACGGCGCACAGGGGTGGGCAGCTTTTCGCTCAGCACGGCGCAGACGGCCTCGCCCAGACCTCCGATGACGTTGTGCTCCTCGGCGGTGATGACCTTGCCGCACTCCTTTGCAGCCTTGAGGACGATCTCCTCGTCCAGAGGCTTGATGGTGTGGATGTTGATGACCCGGGCGTGGATGCCCTCGGCAGCCATCTGCTCGGCAGCAAGGCGGGCCTCGTTGACCATCAGACCGGTGGCGATGATGGCAATGTCGCTGCCCTCGGTGATCTGCTCGCCCTTGCCCAGCTCAAAGTGGTAGGTAGCCTCATCGTGGAACACAGGCACAGCCAGACGGCCAAAGCGCAGGTAAACAGGGCCCTGCATGGCGTAAGCGGCACGCACAGCGGCGCGGGCCTCCACATCGTCTGCGGGGCAGATCACGGTCATGCCGGGCAGGCTGCGCATCAGGGCAAAGTCCTCGCAGCACTGGTGGGAAGCACCGTCCTCGCCCACAGAGATGCCGCCGTGGGTGGCACCGATCTTGACGTTCAGGCGGGGGTAAGCGATCGAGTTGCGGATCTGCTCAAAGGCACGGCCTGCGGCAAACATGGCAAAGCTGGAAACAAAGGGAACATAACCCATGGTGGCCAGACCTGCGGCCACGCCCATCATGTTGCCCTCGGCAATGCCGCAGTCGAAGTGACGGTCCGGGTACGCCTTGCGGAACATGCCGGTCTTGGTGGCGGCAGCCAGGTCAGCGTCCAGCACCACCAGGTCGTCGTGGCCCTCGGCGGCCAGCTCCTTCAGGGTGTTGCCGTAGCTGTCACGGGTAGCGATCTTCTTCACTTCTGCCATCTTACTTGTCCTCCTCTTCCAGCGCGGCGTAAGCTGCATTCAGCTCCTGCATGGCCTGTGCGTATTCCTCATCGTTGGGGCCCTTGCCGTGCCAATCAACGGAGTTCTCCATAAAGGAAACGCCCTTGCCCTTGAGGGTATCCAGAATGATGCAGGTGGGCTTTTCGTTCTCAGCGCGGAAAGCGGTGATGGCGCTCTCAATGGCATCAAAATCGTGGCCGTTGATGGTCAGCACGTTGAAGTTGAAGGCCTTCAGCTTCTCCTCCAGCGGGGCGCTGTTCATCACGGTCTCGGTGGTGCCGTCGATCTGCAGATGGTTGCGGTCCAGCATGACGCAGAGGTTGGACAGGCCGTAGTGAGAAGCAAACATAAAGGCCTCCCAGCACTCACCCTCTTCCACCTCGCCGTCACCCAGGATGGTGTAAACATTGATGGGCTTACCGGCGTGCTTGGCACCCAGTGCCATGCCGCAGGCGGCGCTCACGCCCTGACCCAGACTGCCGGTGGACATATCCACGCCCGGCACGCTGTTCATGTTGGGGTGGCCCTGCAGGTAGCTGCCGATCTTGCGCAGGGTCTTGAGGTCCTCCACCGGGAAGAACCCACGCTCAGCCAGCGCGGCGTACAGCGCCGGGGCCGCATGGCCCTTGGAGAGCACCAGACGGTCGCGGTCAGGGTTCTTGGGATCCTTCGGATCCACCTTCATCTCTACGAAATAGAGGTACGCCAGCACCTCGGCGATATCCAGGCTGCCGCCCGGATGGCCGCACTTGGCGCTGTGAGTGCCCTCGATCACGCCCATGCGGATGTGGCAGGCGTGTTTTGCCAGGGTAAGTTTTTCTGCATTTGTCATCTTTGGTCCTCCCGTATGAACCTCAGCGTTTGCATCGGATATGGTACGCACCCGGGCCATACGCCCCGATGCGCTATTTCTCAAGTCTATATTATCTATTCTATGCAAAAACGTCAAGGTTCTTTCGTCAAAATGTACATCCCTTGGCAAAATCGCTTGTAAACGTTCCCGTTTTTGTTGAAAATGCAGGTTCATTTTGCCCCCGCAAAACATTTTTGCAGCTTTTGGCTGCTTTGCAATATCATCTTTTGCTGCTGTATGATATAATAAGATGAATTTGTTTGCTTTTTTTATCATTTTGGGAGGTTCCTATGTCTTTTTCCTCACCCACATCCCGGGCACAGCGCAGCCGCAGGATTTTGCCCTGGCTGCTGTACCTGTATGCCCTTGTGCTGTTCGCCATGCACTTTGTCCGCATTTTTGACAACTCCTTCTGGGGAGATGAAGGGTTTACGATCCGGCTGGTAAAGGCCAGTTTTTACCGGATGTGCCGCCTGACCGCTGGTGATGTGCATCCGCCGCTCTACTACTTCTTCACCCAGATCCTATACCATATCTTCGGCAACCACGGCTATACTTACCACTTATCAGCACTCATTCCCTACGGCATCATCCTGGTTTTAGCCTGTACAGTGGTACGCAAATGGTTCGGCATGATTCCCGCTGCCGTGCTTGTCACACTCTCTTCCTTTACCTCCAGTGCCATTCTCTATAACGTGGAGGCCCGAATGTACTCTCTGGGCGCGCTCTGCGTATTGGCAGCTTATCTTGCATTCTATCAGATTTACAAGGAGAACCGCCTCTTTGACTGGTGTGTATTCGGTTTCACATCACTCTGCGCGGCCTATACCCATTATTATGCTCTGCTCTCAGTTGCATTTTTCTATCTGATGCTCCTGCCGCTCTGGTTCAAAGGGAAGGAGTTCCGCAAACGCATTCTTTATCTCTATGGCGGCACTGTACTGGGCTATATCATCTGGCTCATTCTGCCTCTGCGCCACAGCTTCCAGCGAACCGCAGAGGACTGGTGGCTGACCGATTACGCCGGCTTCTGGAGCTGTCTCAAACTGATGTTTGGTTCCAGTTGGCTCGTCATTGTTTTCCTTGCCGCATTGGTCGGTGGTTTGCTCTGCCTGTTCGGATTTCTGCACGCAAAGGATGCTCCCGCCGCCACATATCGGCAGGGCCTTCCTCTTTCCAACGAGTGTCTGCTGATGCTGGCCGGTGTTGTTTCCATCGCTGGCACGATCGGCATTGGCATGGCCATGACTTATCTCATCCGCCCCCTGCTGGTTCCTCGCTATCTGTTTCCGCTGGCTTCCGTTGCCTATTTGATGCTGGGCCTGTGCATCCAGCAGCTTCCGGCACGCCGTGTTCTGGCCGGGTTGCTGGTAGCTGTAACCCTGTTCTTTGGCGTTCCCAACTGGTGGAAGGTCTACCAGCATGAGCAGGCACTGGATGAGGGAACCACACAGGGTCTGAGCGTTATTACTCCTGCCGAGAACAGCGTTATCTACACCAATGATGATTCTTTGAATTGGACGCTTCTGGAATACTATTACCCTGCCACCGCCCATGGCTATGCCAAAACGCCAGAGGATTGCCTGAGCGCTTCCACCACGGATGCTTACTGCATCTGGATGCTCGATCCCTTCACAGAGGAAGAGCTTTCCTATCTGAAGGAGAACGGCCTGTCCTGTGAAGAGATCTATTCTGGCCTGTTCATGCGGGATGGATTCCGCGGCCCATTCTATATGGAATCCTTCGACCAGACCTATTATATCTACCATGTCACACAGACGGAGGCTCTGCAATGAATTCCAGCCCCCGTATCAGATCTCAACGCTATCAGATGATTCAGACGATTCTTCTATCTGTCTACTCTCTGGTGTTATTTGGGATGCACTTCATTCGCATTTTCGACAATTCCTTCTGGGGAGACGAAAGCTATACCATCCAGCTGGTAAAAATGAACTTCTTCAGAATGTGTTTCACCACTGCCAAGGATGTACACCCGCCACTCTACTATTTCTTCACCCAGATCTTGTATTTCATTCTGGGCGACCACGGCTACACCTATCATCTCTCGGCGGTCATTCCTTATGGCATCCTTCTGCTTCTGGCCTGTACCGTCATCCGCAGATGGTTCGGGATGATTCCCGCTGTTGTGGTGATTACACTCTCGTCTCTTACAAGCAGTGCCCTCATCTACAATGTGGAAGCCCGGATGTACTCACTTGGTGCACTCTGCGTTCTTGCCGCATATCTCGCATTCTACCAGATTTACCGCCAAAATCGTGTGTTCGACTGGTACATCTTCGGTTTTACTTCCCTTTGTGCGGCTTACACACACTACTATGCACTGATCTCAGTCGCCTTCTTCTACCTGATGCTCCTGCCTCTCTGGCGCAAAGGCGCAGCTTTCCGGAAACGTATCATCCGGCTCTATGCCGTTACAGTGCTTAGTTACATTGTCTGGCTGTATGTTCTATATCGGGCATTCCGGCGCACGATCAACGATGGCTGGTGGCTGTATGATATTGCCACCTTTTCGGAGTGCTGGAATTTTCTTTGGGGATTCCGGTGGCTGGCGATCATTGCACTTGTATTTTTTGTCTGTTATGCAGGTATTTCGCTGCTTCACGCCCATAAGGGAACGGCACTCTCCAACGAAAACATCCTGTTCTTCGCTGGACTGCTCTCGATGATCGGCACCATTCTGATTGGTCTTTTGCTTTCCAATCTTATCCGTCCTTTTATCGTGCCGCGTTATCTGTTCCCTCTTGCACCGGTCGCCTACCTGATGCTGGGCCTGTGCATAAAAGACCTGCCTTGGAAAGAAGTACTGACCGCGCTTCTGGTGACACTTGTTCTCCTTTGTGGCGTACCAGAGTGGCTGCAAACTTATCAACATGAACGGGCGCTGGATGCAGGGACAGCACAAGCTCTCAGCTGCATCACCCCTTCGCAGAATGCGTTCATTTATACAAACGACAGCGCAATCGGCTGGTCACTCATGGGCTACTACTTTCCGGATATCCCGTATGATCACGCCACCACTGTGGACGAGATTGCCTCTTTCTCCGGCTCTGAGCTCTGGTGCATCTGGATGGAAACACCGTTTACCGATGCCGATCGTGCACTTCTTTCCGCGCATCATTTCTCGTGCGAAGAAGTCTACAGCGGACTGTTTATGAAAGACACCTTCACCGGCAGATTCTTCACCGATGCAAAGGAGCAGATTTTCTATATCTATAAGGTCACAAAGACCACGGAGGCGTTGCCATGATTTCCATTATCGTACCCTGTTACAATGAGCAGGAAGCTCTGCCGCTTTTCCACAAGGAAATTACCCGTGTTTTGCAGGAGATGGGGGAATCTTATGAGCTATTGTTGGTCAATGATGGCTCCCGAGATAGCACACTGGACGTAATGCGGACGCTGGCGCAGGAGGACGGCCATGTGGTCTATCTGTCCTTTTCCCGCAATTTCGGCAAGGAAGCCGCCATGTATGCAGGTTTTTGCAATGCGCAGGGGGATTATGTTGCTGTAATGGACGCAGATCTGCAAGATCCACCCGCTTTGCTGCCCAAGATGCTGGAGCTGCTGCAGACCGGTGAATACGACAGCGTGGCCACCCGCCGGGTAAGCAGGGCCGGAGAGCCACCGGTGCGCAGCTGGTTTGCGCGGCGGTTCTACCAGCTTATCAACAAGATCTCCGATGCAGACATCGTAGATGGTGCCCGGGATTTCCGGCTGATGCGCCGAAGCATGGTGGATGCCATCCTTTCCATGAGCGAGTATAACCGTTTTTCCAAAGGCATCTTCGGCTGGGTGGGTTTCCGCACCTACTGGCTCCCCTTTGAAAATGTAGAACGTGTGGCCGGGCAGACCAAGTGGAACTTCTGGGGTTTGTTCAAATACGCCATCGACGGCATCATCGACTTTTCACAGGCTCCCTTAAGTGTTGCCTCCTGGTTCGGTATCGGAATGACATTCTGCTCCATTCTGGCCATCCTGTTCATCGTGGTACGCCGCCTGTTGTTTGGTGACCCGGTGGCAGGCTGGGCCTCTACCATCTGTGTCATCATCCTCATCGGCGGCCTGCAGCTGTTCTGCCTTGGCATCATCGGGCAATATATCGCAAAGATCTACCTTGAGACAAAGCACCGCCCCCACTTTATTGTGGCCGAATCCAATCGGAAGGACGCTTCCCTCATCCGCTGAGCTTGACAAGGCGGCTTTGCATCTGCTATACTTTTTGCACAATTCCCGGCTGAAGCCGGGGCTTTGCGGGCCGAAGCCCGTGTTTCTCCCCGCAAACATTATTTTGAAACAGACACCATGAAGGGGTCTGCCGCTGGCGCACGTGCCGGCGGCAGGCCCTTTTTGTCTGTGCATTTTCAGGAGGAATCATTGATGAATACCAAGACCCGTTCCGCGACCCGTGATCTGGTGCTGGCCGCACTGTTTCTGGCACTGGCCTTTGTGCTGCCCATGATCACCGGCCATGTGCCTCAGATCGGCAATATGCTCTGCCCCATGCACTTCCCGGTGCTGCTGGCAGGCTTTGTGCTGGGCGGCCCCTGGGGCCTGGCACTGGGCTTTGCCGCCCCGCTGCTCCGCTCGGTGCTGTTCGGGATGCCTCCGATGTACCCCATTGCCATCGCCATGGCCTTTGAGCTGGCCACATACGGCGCTGTGGCCGGTTTCATGTACCGCAAGGTGCAGCACACCCTGCCCATGACCTACGCCACCCTTGTTACCTCGATGGTGGCAGGCCGCCTTGTCTGGGGTGCGGTGCGCTTTGTGCTGGCCGGTCTGTCCGGCTCCAGCTTCCCGTTCAGCGCGTTCCTGTCCGGTGCGGTGCTCACTGCCGTGCCCGGCATCGTGGCGCAGCTCATCCTCATTCCGCTGATCGTGGCCGCGCTGCAGAAAGCAAAGCTGACGGCTTAAACCCCCTGCGCTGACCGAACCTGCACAGCAAAAAAGCCCGGAACCGTACCTGCTATGGCGGCAGGTGGTTCCGGGCTTTTCAGTTCATATTACAGTGTGGCAGCAGCTGTAACAAAAAAAGAAGGAGAATCTTCAACCGGCAAATTGGAGAAGATCAGCCGGCAAAGCTTGCATTGACAGCGCGGCGGTTGCTCTGGTTGACAAAGTTCTTCTTTGCGCTCTCGAGCAGGCTTGCAAAAGCCAGGCCAATGCCGCAGTTATCGGACACGCCCTCGGTGACAGTCAGGTAAGCGTCCATCATAGTGTTGTCCAGAATAGCAGTATTCTTGTTCATCATAATAAATATCCTCCGTATATCGGTAAATGTCATTGTGTTTTTTGGCAGGGCCTCTATCTCCCTGCATCCTCAAAGCGGAACCTTTCAGAACCCTTCGTTCTTTTGTTCCCCTCTCTGAGGATGGCCATATTATGCCACCCAATTATGAAATCGTTTTATAAATTCTATGAACAAACTATGAATTTAGTGATACATTTTTAACGTTCTTTCGTTCTTTGCGCAACTAGCACAAAACGTTTTTTATGAAAAATAAAGTTCTTGTATACATGGACGATTGAAACCTTGTTTGGAAAGTTTTTTCAGATTTTCTCTCCGTTTTGCCCAGAATTTCTTCTACAAAAAGAGTTCTTATCGTGTAAAATCCGTCAGAATCCGTCAATTTCCAACAGGACGAGGGCTTTCCTGTGCAAAATGCCCAGAAAAAAGTTCCAAACAAAAAGGCCGCCGTGCCAGCAGCACAGCAGCCTTTGAAAAGCCGTTTCAGTTTCGCATCACTTGCACAGGAACGCCGGCAGGGGCTTGCCCTCCTTGCGCCACTGGTGATATTCCGCAGTGGCGGCAAATTCCACGTCACCGGCGGAGTTCAGGGCAGTTTCCACGGAATCCTGCACCACGCCAATGATAAAGCCGACACCGACCATCTGCATGGCGATATCATTGGAGATGCCAAACAGGGAGCAGGCCATGGGGATCAGCAGCAGGGAGCCGCCAGCCACGCCGGAAGCGCCGCAGGCACCCAGAGCGCTCATCACGGAAAGAAGGATGGCGGCGGGCAGGGACACCTGAATGCCCAGCGTATTGGCCGCAGCCAGCGTCATAATGGTAATGGTGATGGCGGCACCATCCATATTGATGGTAGCGCCCAGGGGGATGGAGACGGAATACATATCCTTATCCAGCCCCAGCTTTTCGCACAGATCCATATTGACCGGGATGTTGGCGGCAGAGCTGCGGGTGAAGAAGGCGGTCAGGCCGGATTCACGCAGGCAGCGGAACACCAGCGGATACGGGTTGCAGTGCAGATACACAAAGATGATAAAGGGCGAGACGACCAGTGCCATAAAGAGCATGGTGCCCACCAGCAGGAGCAGCAGCCTGCCGTACTGGGTAAAGATGGACAGACCATTGCTGGACACGTTGGTGTACACAAGGCCCATGATGCCGAAGGGTGCCAGATTGATGATCCAGCGGACGATCTGGGAGACTGCATCCGCGGTGTTTGCCAGGAACAGCTTGGTGCTGTCTGCGCCGTACTTCTTCATGGCCAGACCGAACAGGCAGGCCCAGAACAGGATGCCGATGTAATTGCCGTTCAGCAGGGCACTGACTGGGTTTGCCACAAAGTTGGTGAGCAGGGTGTTCATCACCTCGCCCAGACCCTGGGGCACCACCTCGGATTCTGCCGCCTCAGCCAGAACGACGGTCTGAGGGAACAGGAAGCTGGTCACCACCGCAATGGCGGCGGCCAGAAAGGTGGTGAGCATGTACAGCCAGATGACCGTGCCAAAGCGCCGGTCCAGCCTGGACGTGCCCTGCGCCAGCGCACTGGCCACGATAACGAACACCAGCACCGGGGCAATGCCCTTCAGGGCACCCACGAACAGGCTGCCGAACTCTTCCACCCAGCCCGCACCGGGCACCGCCAGTGCCAGCACCGCACCGACCGCAAGGCCGATGACGATGCGCAGGATCAGGCTGGTGGCGTTGTACCTTGCCGCAGCCGCTTTCAATGTTTTCATAACTTTTCTACTCCCCTATCCAAATTGTACGCCCATTGCGCACAGTTTTCCCATTCCTCTACACGGAACAAATATGATTATACGCCCTGTAGGCCGAAAAGTCAAAGATTTTGCCCGCTTTTTTTGTTTTTCATTTCAACATATACAGACACGAGCTTTTTTCACTGTCCGTATATGAAATACAGATTCACAAAAAGAGACCGCACCCCGTGTGTTTCGGGATGCGGTCTGTTCCTGTTTTAGTCGAGATAGGACACCTTGCCGGGCACAAAGCCCTGAATGCCCATGCCGGACGCGTCGGAGACGGTGATGTTCTTTTCGTTGAACACGGCACCGCCGAGGATGTGATCCTCGCTGCAGAGCACCGGGCCGTCGAGGTCGATCTTGGTGATGATCTTCTTGGCGCAGGCCAGCTCCACAGCGGCGTTGACCGAGATCTTCGCTTCCAGCATACAGCCGATCATGCACTCCACGCCGTACACCTCAGCGGCGGCGGCAATGCGCAGGGCATTGGTGATGCCGCCGCACTTCATCAGCTTGATGTTCACCAGGTCGGCCGCGCCGGTCTGCATGATCCGCAGGGCATCTGCCGGGCTGAACACGCTCTCGTCGGCCAGCACGGGCACATCGGCATGGCGGGTGACATACTGCATTCCCTCAAGGTCTGCGGCGGGCACGGGCTGCTCCACGAACTCAATGTCCAGCCCCTTCTCCTGCATCTGGTTCAGGATGCGGACCGCCTGCTTGGCGTTCCAGGCCTGATTGGCATCGATGCGGAGCTTGATGTCCCGGCCCACGGCCTGCCGCACCGCGGCAAGGCGGGCCACATCCAGCTCAGGGTCGATGCCAACCTTGACCTTCAGGCAGTCGTAGCCGCGCTGGACGGCGGTGCGGGCATCCCGGGCCATCTCCTCCGGCGGGTTGACACTGATGGTGATATCGGTCACGATGTTCCTGCGGGCACCGCCCAGCATCCGGTAGACAGGGGCGCTGTACTTCTGGCCCAGCAGATCCCACAGGGCCATATCCACAGCGGCCTTGGCGCTGGTATTGTGGACAAGCGCCTCCTGCACGGCGGCGGTCAGATCCTCAAATTCATCGAGGTCGCGGCCCAGCAGGGCAGGGGCGATATGATCCCGAATGGCACCAAGGATGGCCCCGGTGGTGTCGCCGGTGATAACACCGGTCGGGGGTGCTTCGCCGTAGCCCACCGCACCGGTATCGGTGTGGAGCTCCACGATAACATCCTCAACGCTGTTCACAGTGCGCAGTGCTGTTTTGAACGGCACCCGCAGCGGGGTAGAAATGCGGCCCAGCCGCACCTGCGTGATCTTCATAGTCCCGTCCTCCTTCTTATTCCAGCGGCAGATTTGCCAGCTTGACAATGGCGTTTGCAATGATCTGGGCGTTCTGCACCAGACGTTCCAGATCGATGCATTCATCGGGCTGATGCTCTGTGACCGGGTCGCCCGCGAACAGGGGGCCAAAGGCCACCACATTGGGCAGCATCTTGGCGTAGGTGCCGCCGCCGATGCACTTGGGTGGGGCATTGTCGCCGGTGGCATCCCGGTAAACCTCCAGCAGGGCGCTGACCAGCGGGGTCTCGGCAGGGTAGTAGAGCTTTTCCTTGTGCACCTGCCCATCCAGCACCCAGCCTGCGGCCTCAAAGGCGGCCTGCACAGCGGGCTGGCAGTCCGCCCGTTCCATGGTCACGGGATAGCGGTAGTTCAGCTTGACCCACAGATGCTGCGCGTCGCCCTCGATCAGCCCCCAGTTGCAGCTCATGGGGCCGGAGAGCGCATCCTCCAGCCGGTGGCCCAGCAGACGCTCGCCGTAGGGGTCGGTGCCCAGCTTCTCGGCCAGAAAGTGCACGGCCTGTTTGGCATCCCCCTCCAGCGGCAGCCGGTCGAGGTAGCACACCAGCCGCCCGATGGCGTTTTCGCCCTGCTCCGGGTGGCTGCCGTGGGCCGAAACGCCCACCGCTTCCACCTGATAGCCGCCGGGGACGGCCGTCACGGTGATGTGCTCTGCCTCCGGCAGGGAGGCCCCCGCCGGGGCGGTCAGCACAGCGCAGGCGTAGTCCGGCACCACATTTCCGGCCACGCCGCCCTGCACCCTGCTCAGCTGCCAGGCACCGGTCTGGTGAAGCTGCACGGCATAGCTTTCGTTCAGGATGCCCTTTTCGCCGTTGATGAGCGGATACTCGCCGTCCGGGGTGAAGCCCAGCACCGGGATCTCCCCGCCGTGGGCCTTGTAGTACAGCACGTCCCGGTCGTTGGTCTCCTCGTTCAGGCCGAACAGCAGCCGGACACGGCGGTTGAGCGGGATGTCCAGATCCCGGATGGCCTTCAGCGCGAACAGGCTGGCCACCACCGGGCCTTTGTCGTCAATGGCACCCCGGCCATACAGCCTGCCGTCCTCGATCTCGGCGGCGTAGGGTGGGTGATGCCAGCCCTCGCCCTCGGGCACCACGTCCAGATGCCCCAGCACCGCCACCATCTCGTCCCCGGTGCCGATCTCGCACCAGCCGATGTACCGATCCATGTCGGTGGTCTCAAAGCCCAGCTCATGGCAGAGGGTCAGCGCCTCGGCAAAGCAGGCATCCACCTCCTCGCCAAAGGGCTTGCCCGGCAGCGGGTCGGCCTCCACACTGCGCCTGCGCACCAGCCGCTGGAGCGCCGCCACCATCTGGGGCCGCAGCGCCGCCACGGCCTCGTTCAGTTTTTTGTCCATACGTTCCACCCCTTTTGTGATTCATTTCACAGCTTGTATTATAGAACGATTGCCCCCGCTCCACAAGCCCCCAGTTCCACGAAAAAACGCCCCCGCATACTTCATCAGAAGTATCCGGGAGCGCTCGGTTTCAATTGAAAATTGTCAAATCCTATGATATACTGTTTTTAATGCTGGTAACAGCAGGAAAAAAGGTGCTGTCTGCAATGCAGGTGGTCATGCTTCTCGCTCCTGGTGTGCTTACAACACCGCGCAAGCGGCAACGTTGCTCCGGGAAACGGAACTTTTTTGATTTTGTACCCTTTCCCGGAGCCTTTCAGGCGAAGGGAGGGATGTCGAATGTCTCTGACAGAAGTTTGTGCTCTGTTGACGGTAGTGATCAGTTTGCTGGCTCTGCTTGTCACGGTCGCGAAAGCCGCATTTGATGCTGGCTGGAAGATTTCTCACGAGAAGAGCGATAAAAACAAAGAAGATTGACCGCCTCTGTTTCCCCAAACCGAACGGTCAATCTTTTTTGATCCACTAGAAACGGGAAGCTGACCAAACATTGCTCGTCAGCACCTTTTCTATTTGTAGTATAGTCAATTTTAAACGATTTGTCAAGGGATTATCCACCACTGTCAGACTGCCGTTTTTTCGCTCCACAAGCCCTTAGTTCAGTAAAAAAGGCTTGACCTCTATCAGTAGGCACATTATCATGTATATTAAGAGGTGATGCACGATGACGACCACCAAGGATAGCAACGCTGTCCTGCTTCCCGAGGAAGATTACAGCGGCATTGTGGAAACGCTTTATCTCGTCTCCGTGCCGGGAATGCGGGAAAAGCTCATGGCGGCCAAGGCCGAACCACTGGAAGATTGTGTTGACGAATCGGCTGTGGAATGGCAGCCATCAAGATTTTAAGCCTTTGGACACATTACAAAAGATGACCCGAAAACGGACTGTTTTGCAGTTCGTTTTTTTTTTTCAAATTTTTTTGAAAAAGGGTGAAAGGATTTCGCGCGGCGTGTATTTAAGGAAGTGAGAGCATCCATTTTTGCCGGAGCTCCACTTCCGGCCCAAAGAAAGTGAGGGACCTCCTATGAAGAAACGACTTATCAGCCTTCTGGTGGCGCTGTGCATGGCGGTAACGCTCCTGCCTGTGTCGGCAATCACAGCGTGGGCAGAGGAGAGCAGCCAATTAAAAATTGTAGGTGGCTATCCTGTCGGTTCCGGTGAGAACCATGATCGAAATTGTTCTGGTGATGGCTGGAGCTATGACGGTTCTACACAAACGCTTACTCTCAATCCCTCAACTCCTACTACCTATGATTTGACAAATCGCGGAAGCATCCGTCTGGATTCAATCAGTATTTTATGTTCTGCCATCATAGGGGAACACGCAACGATTGAAAATGGTAATTTTTGGTACATTCAAAATCCTGATCCCAGTATTACCAATGATGGCACTATAACGAGTGGCGTTTACGACATGCCCGTTATAAATCATGGTACTATTACCGGCGGCCTTTTTTCTTCTTCCGTTTCCAATGAATCTGAAGGCAAGATTGAAAATGGCACGTTTGAATCTACCGTTACCAACAATGGCACCATAAAGGGCGGCATTTTTCAAAAAAAAACCAGAGGGTGGCACTGTCGCTAGCGGCTATACCTTGAATTTGAACTTCCAGAACACTGATATCTATACATTTCGCCCCCCAACAATCAATGGTCTCAACAGGGGCTGTTATATTATTCCCAATTCCGACCATGATACCAGCGTCACCATCCTATATGCTTTTTACGAGAACAGTCCAAAAAAAATATTATTTCCTATTGATGTTACATTCGGAGACACAAACGACACACCTTGTTTGTTAGAAGATTGGGCACAGAATGTAGACTATTCTGCTGAACCCCCTTATGTTTTTTCTGTCACCTTTACCGCACCGCCTGCAAACGGTGTGACCGAAGTAACTATAAGTCCGCTGACCCGGCTGGTGATTGATGAAAACGGCTATCCCGTTGGCACCGAAGGCGGCACCCGGGATTACAGCGGCAACGGCTGGAGCTATAACCACACTGACAAAACTCTGACCCTGAACCCCAGCACGCCGACAAGTTATGATTTCTCCGGTGAGAAAAACGCACTGGGCCCCCTGAACCCGGATGTCCATTTGGTGGTTGAATCCGGTGCAACAGTCGTTGTTCCCGACCCGAAGCCCGAACCGAAGCCCGAACCCAAACCCGAACCCAAACCCGAGCCCGAACCCGAAGCCCCCACCTACACCCTGACGGTGAAGGGCGGCACGTTCACCTACAACGGCGGCGAAGCCATGACCAGCGCCAGCGTGCCGGTGGATGCCGAGGTCAAGGTGACGCTGAACCAGAGCGCCGTGCCCGAGGGCATGGTGTTCGACCTGTGGGCCATGGATGAAGCCAGCCTGCTGGGCAACCCGGCGGTCGCCTACAACGAGGAGAGCTTTACCATCCCGGCAGGCACCGTGGCCAAGAACAGCATCGTCACCGTGGAAGCCCAGTACCGGGATGCCACCATCGAGAGCGAGCCCAGCATTCTGGGCACTGCCGCCATCATCGGCGTGGCCGGTGCAGGCACGGCGGTCATCGTGTGGCAGGGCTACCGCATCGGCATGGAGCTGTACGAGAAGTATTTCCAGCCCACGCCGGAAGAGGATGCGGTGGTCGAACCCACGCTTGAAAGTCAGATGACAGATCCGATTTCCTGAAAGCGGGCTCACCCTCTCAGTCTCGCTTTGCTCGACAGCCCAGGTTGTGGCTCCCAGCAGCTGCTTCGTGCAATTGCACTCGCACCTTGC
>OOCX01000499.1_pt1 | contig 30799 bp, 28 predicted proteins | sample 1671231 | NCBI WGS metagenome assembly OOCX01 (sample SAMN06348135, study PRJEB24527) | human gut metagenome | biome: human gut; feature: ankylosing spondylitis patient; material: feces | host: Homo sapiens | place: China | collected 2015-10 | reverse complement strand
ACGGCATCATCGAGGAGGCCCTCGTTGAGACCATCGGCTGCTCGGGCATGACCCATTCTGCTGCCATGGCTTCCGAGATCCTGATCGGCAAGACCATTCTCGAAGCGCTGAACACCGACCTTGTTTGCGACGCCATCAACACCGCCATGCGCGAGCTGTTCCTGCAGATCGTCTACGGCCGCACCCAGTCCGCCTTCTCTGAGGACGGCCTTGCTGTCGGCGCATCCCTTGAGGACCTCGGCAAGGGCCTTCGCTCCCAGGTCGGCACGATGTTCGCCACCGCCGAAAAGGGCCCCCGTTACCTCGAGATGGCCGAGGGCTACTGCTCCCGCGTCGCGCTCAACAAGGAAAACGAGATCGTCGGCTACGAGTTCATCAACCTCGGCAAGATGATGGACTTCGTCAAAAAGGGTATCGATGCGAACGAAGCGCTCGAAAAGGCCAAAGGTCACTATGGTCAGTGGGACAACGCTGCCAAGTACATCGACCCGCGTCAGGAATAAGGAAGGGAGGACGAAACAATGGCTTTATTTGAAAACTACGAGAGAAGAATCGACAAGATCAACGGCGTCCTCGCTCAGTACGGTATCTCTTCCGTCGAAGAGTGCCGCGAGATCTGCAAGGCCAAGGGTTTTGACCCGTATGAGATTGTCAAGGGCATCCAGCCCATCTGCTTTGAAAACGCCTGCTGGGCGTACACCGTCGGCGCGGCCATCGCCATCAAGTCCGGCGTGAAGTCCGCGGCCGAAGCCGCCAAGATGATCGGCGTGGGTCTTCAGTCCTTCTGCATCGACGGCTCCGTCGCCGAGGACCGCAAGGTCGGTCTGGGCCACGGCAACCTCGGTGCGATGCTGCTGTCCGACGAGTCGAAGTGCTTTGCCTTCCTCGCCGGTCACGAGTCCTTCGCCGCCGCTGAGGGCGCGATCGGCATCGTCCGCAACGCCAACAAGGCCCGCAAGGAGCCCCTGCGCGTCATCCTGAACGGTCTCGGCAAGGACGCCGCTCAGATCATCTCCCGCATCAACGGCTTCACCTATGTTCAGACCCAGTTCGACTACTTCACCGGCAAGCTGAACATCGTGCGCGAGATCCGCTACAGCGAGACCGAGCGCGCCGACGTCCGCTGCTACGGCGCTGACGATGTCCGCGAGGGCGTGGCCATTATGCATTCCGAGGGTGTGGACGTCTCCATCACCGGTAACTCCACCAACCCGACCCGCTTCCAGCACCCCGTCGCCGGCACCTACAAGAAAGAGTGCATCGAGCAGGGCAAGAAGTATTTCTCCGTCGCTTCCGGCGGCGGTACGGGCCGTACCCTGCACCCGGACAACATGGCTGCCGGTCCCGCCTCCTACGGTATGACCGATACCATGGGCCGCATGCATTCCGATGCCCAGTTCGCCGGCTCATCCTCCGTGCCCGCGCACGTGGAGATGATGGGCTTCCTGGGCATGGGCAACAACCCGATGGTCGGCGCCACCGTCGCTGTGGCCGTCGCTGTTGCGGAGAGCCTCAAGTAAGAGGGAAAACCGCAGGGTTTGTCCTTCCAAGGCTCCAAAACCTGATTTTTCATCAAACATAAGCAGGAAGCACATCCTTCGCACGAAAATGCGGAAGATGTGCTTCCTGTTTTTGCGTATTGGGAGGGAAAAACCGTGAAGAAAATCAGGATGTGCTTCCCGAATGAGAAGACGTTCAGGGAAGGGTTCGAAGAGTATATTTTGGACTGTAAGGCCCGCAATCTGCGGGATGGAACAATCAACCATTATCAGGAATCCATCAAGCAGATTTACAAGCGAATCACACCAGATACGCTGATTTCTTCGATGTGTCAGCAAACCATCCGCAGAATTGACGGTGGTACGGTTGGCAATGCGGTCCCCGGTAAGGCGGAAGCCGTTGTAGAAGGGATTTCAACAGATGAGATCGCAAGGGCTGCCTCCGCTATAGGAGAGCAGACTGGGATCGCTTTCAGATGGGAAGAAAAAAATGGGTGCGTTGTAATCCGTGCGGAAGGCAAGAGTGCTCATGCCTCCACGCCTTGGGAAGGAAACAGTGCACTTACTGGCTTGCTGGCGCTGCTGATGCAGTTTCCCTTTGCCGACTGTGAGGGACAGCGCCGCCTGCGCGGATTGACAGAGCTGTTTCCGCACGGCGCATTTTACGGTGAGGCGGCTGGCGTGGCGCAGGCGGATGAATTGTCCGGCCGGTTGGTGCTGAGCTCCAACGTGCTTCATTATGCGGAAGGCGGTATGTCCGGCCGCATAGACTGCCGCGCGCCGATGTGTGCCAGCGAAGAGACTGTGCTTGAGGTGCTGCGTGAAAAACTGGCGGCTTATGGCTGGTATCTTCCGGAGAGCTGCAAAATGGGCCCCCCCATTACGTTCCGGAAAATAGCCCGTTTATCCAGACGCTTTTAGGCTGCTATGAGCAGGTCATGGGCGAACCGGGTAAGTGCCTTGCTATTGGCGGCGGGACATATGCGCACTTTCTGAAAAATGGCGTGGCGTTTGGCGCTTCCCGATTAGGTGTAGATTATCACATGCACGGTGCAAATGAGTACCTTTTGGTAGATGAGATCGTGCGAAGCGCGGAGCTGTTTGCGCTGACCATTGTTGCACTTTGCGGCGAACACGCTGAGCCGATGTAAAATGCGGTTATGTAAATGACACCCGTCGGTATGATCCGATGGGTGTTATTATTTGTGCTGTGTTTTTTGACAGACGAATCGGATTCTTGCAAAAATGCCCAAAGATGTCAATAGAATCCGTTCGCCTGCGCAAGAATTTTATGGCGTGCGGACAGAAAAGACTTTTTCGTGCTGCGAGACGGCGACAGACGGCAGATCTCATGGCGATAATGACGAATTTCTGTCATTGGAGTGTTTTTCGTAGGAATACATCTGTCCGCTCCTTGCAATTTCCTGTACATAAAGATATAATAAAGGCCGTTAGTGAAAGCGCCTTTGCGGCCTGAGCAGAGAGAAGAGGATCGTAAGAGCGTTAGATTTTGAAAAGAAAGAAGATGCCCCTATGAATCCCTTTATGAAGACCCTTAAAAAAATTGCCGCCGCGTATAACGGCGTCAGCCTGATTTTGCGCATCGCGATCGGCCTTGTCGTCGGCGTGATCCTGGCGCTGGTCTGTCCCGGCGCGACGTGGTTACGGGAGCTTGGCAACCTGTTTGTCGGCGCGCTCAAGGGCATTGCCCCCGTGCTGGTGTTCGTCATCGTGGCGAGCGCGCTGGCGCAGGGCTCGTCCAAGCTCGACCGCCGCTTCGGCACGGTCGTGTGGCTCTACATGCTTACGACGTTCGTCGCCGCGGCGCTGAGCGTTGTGACCAGCATGCTCTTCCCGCAGACGCTCCTGCTGGCCGAGGCCGCTGAGGCCGAGGTCATTCCGCAGGGCCTTGGCGAGGTCATGCACACGCTGCTGTCCAACATCGTCTCGAACCCCATCTCCGCCATTATGAACGGCAACTACATCGGCATTCTGATGTGGGGCTGTCTCTTCGGCGTGGCGATGAAGAAACTCGGCGCGGACTCGACGAAGGTCTTCCTCAGCAACACGGCGGACGCGGTGTCCACCATCGTGCGCTGGATCATCAATTTGGCGCCGTTCGGCATCATGGGCCTTGTGTTCACGAACGTTGTGAGCAACGGCCTTGCGATCTTCACCCAGTATGGCAAGCTCCTGCTGCTTTTGGTCGGCACGATGCTCTTCATGGCGCTTGTCATCAACCCCATCATCATCTTCATCTATCTGCGCTGCAATCCCTATCCGCTGGTGTTCCGCTGCCTGCGTGAAAGCGGCCTGACGGCGTTCTTCACCCGCTCTTCCGCGGCGAATATCCCCGTGAACATGGCCATGTGCGAAAAGCTCGGCTTGGACAAGGACTTCTACTCCGTCTCTATCCCCCTCGGCGCGACGATCAACATGGACGGCGCGGCCATCACCATCACCATCATGACGCTGGCCGCGGCCAATACGCTGGGTATGCAGGTCTCGCTGCCCGCGGCGATTTTGCTCTCGATCATGTCGGCCCTCGGCGCGTGCGGCGCTTCCGGCGTGGCGGGCGGCTCGCTGCTGCTCATCCCGATGGCGTGCTCGCTGTTCGGCATCTCGAACGACATCGCGATGCAGGTCGTCGGCGTCGGCTTCATCATCGGCGTCATTCAGGACTCTGTCGAGACCGCGCTCAACTCTGCGGGCGACGTCGAGTTCGCCGCGACGGCCGAGTATCACCAGTGGCTCAAGCAGGGCAAGCCCCTGCCGGAATTCCTCGGCGGCAAGAAGAAGGAAAGCGGCAGAGTGTGAAAACAAATAAAAGTGCGCCGGCTCAACGAGCCGGCGCACTTTTGTGCGGCGATGCCGAACGATCGACGGAAGGAGACAAGCGCATGAAGCAAGCAGAACATCCGCCCGTGACCGCAGGGGCGAACAGTGCGGCAGAATACAGCCTTGCGATCATCGACCAGCTTGCGCGCATCGACCGCTCCCGCAGCAAGGAGGAGATGGACGAGTTGGTTTATCGCCTGCTGAGCCTGATCGGCGAGGCCATGCTGTCCGACCGCGTGTTCCTCTTCGAGCGGCTGGAGGGCGAGGCGGAGGCCTATTGCAACACCTTTGAGTGGTGCGCGAGCGGTGTTGCGCCGCAGATCGATAACCTGACGGAGATCGTTCCCTCGGACATGCCCTACTGGCTTGAGGTCTTCGGCCGCGGCGAGACGATCGTCATTCCCAATATTGAAGACGTGAAAACGCTGATGCCGAGCGAGTACGAGCTCCTGAAGGCGCAGAGCATCCGCTCCGAGATCGCGGTGCCGGTTTTTTACCGCGGCAGCCTGAGCGGCTTTTTCGGCCTCGACAACCCGCAGCGGACGTTGACGGACAATAAGCTCCGCCTGCTTGCCTTTGTCGGCGGGCACCTCGGCAGCGCGCGGGAGAACCTGCGCATGCTGACGCTGCTGGAAGAAAAGCAGAAGTCGCTCGAGCAGAATTTGCAGGCCGTGAAGCTTGAGCAGCAGATGCTCAAGGTGCTCTGCAAGGACAGCACGTCCGTTTATCGTGTGGACCTGATGAATGACCGGGCCGAGATCGTCAAGATCGAGGAGCACTCCAACTCCGCGGGCGACCTGCTCCCGCACGGGCCATTATGAGGAGATTGCAAGCGAGCGGCAGATGCACCGGCTGACCGGACACAGCGGTAAAGCAAGCATCCATATGAGTGCGGCGAGCAAGCAGAGCATCGTGCCGGAGTATCTGCCCTATGTTGAACCGTTTTTTGACGTTTCGACGTTCGCGGAGAGACTGCAGCACGAGGATTCCGTGATGCTTGAATACCCTGTGAAGGACGGCAACTGGCATCTTGCGCGCCTCATCGTGCAGACGCGTGGGGGAAATGGCGAAGCGGAGCAGGTGCTCTTTGCGATGCGCCTTTACAGCGAAGAAAAACGCCGCGAAAAGGACTTGATGAGCGCGGCAGATGCGGCACGCCGCGCGAACGAGGCAAAGTCCGAGTTCCTCTCGCGCATGTCGCACGATATACGCACGCCAATGAACGTCATCATGGGCTTTACGAACATCACCTTACAGCATGCGGACGACCCGGGCAAGATGAAAGAGTGCCTGGAAAAGATCCAGATCAGCGGCGGCAATTTGCAGGAGCTCATCGACGATGTGCTGGACATCTCGCGCATCGAGAGCGGGGAGTTCAAGATCGTCTCGCAGCCGGTGAAGCTGCCGGAGCTGTTTGACTTCTACTGCCAGGCCATCGCGGGCATGGCGGAGGCGGAGCACATCCCCATCATCGCCCTCACAGCCAACGCCTACCATGAGGATATTCAAAAATGCCTCGCCGCGGGCATGAACGCCCACCTCTCCAAGCCCATCAACATCGACCGCGCGGTGCGCACGATCATCGAATGCGCCCGCACGGCGAAAGAGAACGGATAAAAGAAAAAGGCTCACGAAAGCAATGCTTTCGTGAGCCTTTTTGCGATATTTACTGCTTGTCGACGTCAAATATCGAAATTTGACTCTCGTCGCTCTGGCCGTGCACCTCGGCGATGACGGCGAGGCTCTCTTCGCTTGCGCTGCCGGGTTCGACCTGCGGCATCGCGAGGAAGAAGCCCTGCAGAAGGTCGACGCCGAGCGACAGCACGGTGCGTACCTCGTCCGCGGTCTCAAGGCCCTCGGCCACGACCTTCATGCCGCGCTGGTGCGCGTAGGATACGGTGTTCGACACAATCTGGCGCTTGTTGGCGTCGGTGTCGATGTCGCGGATGATGGAAAGGTCGATCTTGATGTAGTTGGGAGAGAGCTCGAGAAGGCTGCGCTCGTTGCTGTAGCCGCTGCCGTAGTCGTCGAGCGCGAACGCGCCAGAGCTGCCACGGATCGTCTGCTTGATGCGCAGCGCCTTGGGGTCGAGCACCTCTTCCTCCGTGATCTCAATGACGATGCGCGGCAGGATCGAGGCGTAGCGCGCGGAGTATTCCGAAAGCTCATCGGGCGTTAGATACTGGCTTGCAATCGAGTTGACGAACAGCAGCGCGCTGGGCACGACCTTACCGGCGTTTTCAAGCGCCTGATATGCACTTGACGCACAGAAGAACGTGATGCGCTCGACCTCGTGCAGGCAGTTTTCCTCGCGCGCGAGGCGCAGCACGTCAGCAGGGGAGTGCAGCGTGGGAAGATCCACGCGCATGAGCGCTTCATAGGCAAAAACGCTGCCGTCCTTCGCGTCGATAATCGGCTGGAAGTGATAGGTGACAAGCTCCTCGTTGATGAGACGGCGGAACTCCTCATGGCAGCGTCTTTCCTGCAGGTTGGTGCGGTAGACCTCAGGGTCGAATTCCAGCAGCTCGCCCTTGCGCGAGTGCTTGACCTGATACATGGCAAAGTCCGCGTATTTACGCAGTGTGATGAGATTTGTGCTGCTCTCGGGATACCACGCGATACCGCCGGAGACGCTTACGCGCAGCTCACGTCCGCTGGGAAGCTGGACGACAGAATGCTCAAGGGCGGCTTTCAGCGCGCGGATGTCGGCGCGCAGCGTATCCTGATCGTTGTAGCCGTAGAAGAGTGCATTGAACTCATCGCCGCTGATGCGCGCGCAGACGGTACGCGCGGGAGCGTTCTTGGCAAAGCATTCGCCTGTGAGGCGGATGTACTCGTCGCCCCAGTCGTGGCCGAATGTGTCGTTTATCTGCTTGAGGTTGTCGAGGTCGAACATCAAAAGCGCCGCGTGGCCGAGCTTTTCGGGTGAGCAGAAGAACTCGGCGCAGATGCGGTGGAAGGCACGGCGGTTGTAGAGGTCTGTGAGCGTGTCATAGTCGCGCTCGTGCTCAATGCGCAGCTTTTCAAGCGTGTTGGCGGTTACATCCTCGGCAAGGCCGACCTGTGTGCCGTCCTCGTGCGTCGTCTCGATGCGAAGGTAGCGCTCTTTGCCGCTTGGCAGACGGATGTGGTAGAGCATCGCGCCGTCGGGCGCGGGGGAGTGGGGGCACGAGCGCTCAAAGCGCTGCAAAAGCTCGCGGAAACTCTGCGCTGTTAAGTCGTCTGCGTCAACGCCGGGCATGCCGAGAAGGTCGAAGAAATTGTCGGTGACATAGATGCTGTCGGGAGCGGAGCGCAGCTCATAGCCGCCGAGCTCCACGCTTGCCATGTCCATGATGCGCAGAAACTTGGTCGAAGTATCGAGCACCTCGCGTCCGAGCTGCGTGAACGCGGAGGAGAACCGGTCGAGCTCGATGATGCCGGTGGCGGAGAGCATGGGGATGGAGCTGCGGCTTTCACGCGCGTGCGCGACCTCGTCGGAAAGGCGCGAGATCGGGCGCGAGAGCTTGCGCGCCAGCACAAGGCTGCTGAAAAATCCTGCGGTGAGCACGACGAGGACCGCGATGATCAAAAGCCGCACCACATCGCCTGAAAAGGCGTAAAGCGCCGATACCGGCACCGAGCCGATAAGCAGCATCTGCTCATTGGAAAACGGCGCATTGCGGTTGTAGAGCGTCAGCGGTGCCACGGCGGCGTGACAAAGGCCGAGGGGGGAGTCGCTCTGGTAGCCACCGCGCTTTGACGGCTTGAGCAGCAGCGTCTGGTCATAGGATTGCTGCGGCGCATTTGCAGCGGGAGAGGCGGAGATGACGCTGACGGTAAGGTCGTCTTTTCCGATGGCGGAATTCGATGCGACGCCGAGAAGATAGGTGCCCGAGCTGTCGTTCTGCAGCTCGGTGCCCGGCAGCAGGGCTTGCAGGTAGCTTTCAAGAATTTCGACGCCGAGCACGCCGTAGACCGTGCCGTCATCTAAAATAAGCGGGATGGTGTAGGCGATGGCGGAGTGATCGTCGCCGGAGAGCGTGTAGGGCGAGGACGTCCAGTGGCCGTAGTCCGCGGCGTCCAGTTCGCCGTTTCCGTGGTAGGCTGCCTGAAAGACGGGATAGAGAAAGCCGCTGCTGCCGTTGGCTCCGTAGTTGATCGAGGGCGTCCAGCTCGTGTCGGTCGCAATGTAGAGTGATTGTACGACCTGTGCGGGTGCGCGCACGAGCATAAGATCGGAATTGCGCTGCGAGGGGGAGGAATTCGGGTCAAGGTCGCGCAGATAAAGGCAGGGCAGCGGCTCGCCCTTTTCGCGTGTGTCGAGATCGTGCGTGTTGAGCACGACAAAAATGCCGGTGATGGGGCGGTGGCGCATCGAGGAGATCAGGCTGTCGCCGATCGAGAGCAGCAGGGGGGATGCGGTGTCGCTGCCGCTGTCGAGCGTGTCGAGGCTGATCTCGCCGTCATCGAGCATGGCCTGCGTCACGGCGTTGATCTTGCCCGCAAGCGACGAGAGGTCCTGCGCGTCGAGCATCTGGCTTTGCAGATAGTTTTGGCGGTTTTCCGTCTGTATCTGCAAGATGTCGACAGCATTCTGCTCAAGGCTCGTGTTGATGCGGCAGAGATAGAGAATGCCGACGAGCAGCGCGATCTCGATGAACAGGATCCAGAGCATGGAGCGCAGGATCGTATGGAAGATGGTGACATGCGGCGCTTGATCCGATGGTTTGCGAAAGAACATAAAACGGCCCCTTTTTTGTCATTGAACAGTCACTCAGCTCTGAAAGGCCTCAAGCGATGCAAGCGTATCCTGATACCAGGCTTCAAAGCATTCGTCGGAAAGGAACTGCGCCGAGGCCTCTTCAAAGCTCTGTCCCTGCGCCATTGCCTCTTTGACCGCGGCGCGGTCGGCGCTTGCCTTATCGCTCATGGAATATTCAAGAATGGTGCGGGCGTTCGTGCCGCCGGAGAAGGCGTGGGGCGTGTAGAGATGGTTTTCGTTGACCGTGTCGACTGCGGCGGAGAGGACTTCGTCCATTTCGTCGCTGAGGGCAAGACCGCTTGCGCGGATTGCGTCGATGGAGTTGCCCTCGTGCGTGACGGGGAGGTAGCCTGAGTCGACAGAGAACGTGATGTTGTGCTCGGGCGAGGTGAACCATTTGAGGAACACGAGGCTTGCCTGAATCTCAGCGTCGCTCGCCTTCGTTACGACCATGCCCGCGCCCTGCTGCACGGCGTAGTTCTCGCCGTCCGCGAACTTCGGGCTTTCAAGCGCCTTGCGCGTGATGTCGTGGCTGTCCATGTCGTCGGCGATGACCTGCGTGGGGAAGAACGTTGCGCTCGAAGACGAGCCGACGTAGGCGATGATATTGCCGGTCTTCACATCATCGCTGCGGAAGCGGCCGCTTGCGGAAAAGTAGCCCTTGATGAAGGGTACATAGTAGTTATCCCAGAGGGTGCGCACGGTATCATGGTCAAAGTTCAGCGTCATGCTGCTGTCCTGTGCGTCGAAGATCGTGCAGCCGAGCTGCTTGGCGCCGATGAGCATGTAGTTCGCCATCGCGTCGCGGCCGAAGAACGCGCGTCCATCGTTCGGGATGTCGGGCGTCTGCGCGTCGGTCCACTCGTAGTAGCGTTCGGCGACGGAGACGAGGCCTTCGATCGTGGCCAAGTCGTCATAGGTTGCGCCTGTGGCGGCGGCGAACGGCTCCCAGTCCGTTTCATTGAGAAACAGCAGCTCCGCCGACTTGGCGACGGGGAAGATCTTGATACTGCCCGAGCCGGAGAAGTCGCCTTCGCTCAGATAGTCCTCAATAAAGGCGGCGCGGTCCTCTTCGCTTAGATAATCGCTCAGATCGGCAATTTGACCCATCTCATCGAGCGCGTAGGCAGTGTCGGCGTAGGCGGAGAAGATGTTGGGCATCGCCTCGGCACCGACCTTGCCCTCGGCAGAAGCGAGCACGTTTGTCTCAAGATCGGTCACGCTGCCGTGGCTGGAGCTCTCAACCGTGATGTCCTGTTCCTTGCCGACGGTCGAGTTGAACTCATCGACGAGCGCGTTGAACGCTTCGAGCTGTTCGCCGTTATAGTACGTCCAGATCGTGATATTGACAGGGTTCGCCGGGGAAAATCCGGGGTCTGCCTTGCTGCTGCAGCCTGCGAGCAGCATCATCGCCGCCGCTGCGGCGAGCACGCGGGGGAGAAATTTGTTGTGAGCCATGATGCTTCCTTTCTGTTTTGCGCGCCGTTCCGAAGGAAGCAGCGCGATCGGTCAATGCCTGCCGCCTTCGGGCCTGAACTGCCCGAGCGCGTAGGAATACGCGCTGTCGTCTGGCAGCCAGACCGTGCGCACGGTGAGCGTATAGGGCTTGTCCTCGCCGGCAATGTGCAGTGTGACGGGCATGGTGACGTCGGGCTGGGCGGGCGAGGCCTGCCGCACCTGCTTTACGAGCGCATCGTGAGTCTCATGGTCGAGGAGGTTGACGGTGTCGCCCTCGTTTAAGTAGAGCGTCTGCTGGCGGTGCGCTTCGTCGGCGTCCCAGTTCGTGTAGGTAACCTTGTTCATCCAGCGGTCGTAGACGAATTGGAGACCGCCGCTCTGTTCGGCGAAAAACGCAGCGTTTGCGCGCAAGCGGCAAAAGCTGCAATTCGCGGTTGTCGGTCGGCAGCGAATGCTGCTCGAGCATTTCGGCCGAAAGGCGGTGGGATTCGAGCCGGTAGTCGAATTCGCGCGGCTCGTGCTGCAAATTTTCGTGCAGCGTGGCTCCGTCGGCGGAGAAGCATTCGAGCAGCAGCGGGTTGAATGCGCCGCACTCGCCGTTTAAGATCATCTGCATGGCCGTTTCGTGCGAAAAGGCCTTTTTGTAGCAGCGGTCGCTCGTGAGCGCGTCGTAGACATCCGCGAGCGCGACGACCTGCGCCGAAACGGGGATCTCGTCGCCCTTGAGTCCGTCGGGATAGCCGCGGCCATCCCAGCGCTCATGGTGCCAGTGGCAGATCTCGTGCGCCGTGCGCATGAGCGGGTCGTCGTGCGAGACGGGCATGTCCTGTAAAAGCTCGTCGCCCGCGGTCGTGTGGGTCTTCATGATCTCGAACTCCTCGCGCGTGAGCTTGCCGGGCTTGTTGAGAATTTCAGGGGGAATGCTGATCTTGCCGATGTCGTGCAGGACGGAAAGCGTGCTGATCATCGAGATATCCGCCTGCGAGAGCGGGTAGCGGTTCGATGTGCAGACGAGCTGGCGCAGCAGAATGTTGGTGATGGCGCGCACATGCAGAATGTGCGTGCCGGATTCGAAATTGCGCGACTCGACGACGTGGCTCAGAATGTTGATGATGGCGCTGTTCGTCTTCTCGCGCTCGTAAACCTGCTCTTCGGCCAGGTGGACAAGGTGCTTCTGGCGCGCGTAGAGCGTGAGTGCGTTGCTCACGCGCCGCTGCGTGACCGTCAGGTTGAACGGGCGGCGGATGTAGTCCGTCACACCGAGGTCGTAGGCCTTCTGGATGAACGACTCGTCATCCTCGGACGAGGTGATGATGACGGGGATCTCCTGCAGCCAGTTGCGCTGCTTCATCGCCTCGAGCACGCCGAAGCCGCCGAGGCGGGGCATGTTGATGTCGAGCAGCAGGTCGATGTCGAACTCGGAGTGCAGCAGCTCGAGCGCCTGCATGCCGTCGTCGGCATAGAGGTATTCGTAGTGGACGCCGAGGATTTCGGAAAGGATCTGCTGGTTCATTTTCGAATCGTCCGCGATCAGGATTCTGGCTTCGACCATAGTGTAGACCTCATACGCATTTTAGGGCGCGCTCTTTTGTAGAAATGCCGCCGCGGGGCGGGCGGACAAGAAAATAGGCACCGGAAAAGCCAGTGCCAAACAAAAACTGTTTATGCGTGTTTTTAAGAAACATTTGATCTTAGTGTAAACTTAGCACAGAACCACGGAACATTCAAGGGAAATTTTCCCGGTGTTTCTGCTGCTTTGCCGGAAGCGGCTGAAAAAGCGGGAGACGGGCGAGGCGTTTGTGCAAAAAGCACAGCGTCAGGCTGGCAGACGGTGACAGGGGGAGAAAGACATGAGGGCGGAAAGAAGAATGCTGATTGCAGCACAAGGGAGGAATCGAAAGAGGTGTTGATCATCATTGACAATTTTCGAAAAAGAGCTTATAGTAACGCTGCATTTTTTGCAATTAACGATCCCTTAACAAGAGCTGACTCCAGCTGACAGCAACGGGGCAGCGCTGTCAAAGGTGAATTCTAGCGTACAAAATGTACAGAAGATCAATCTGAATCAGTCGTGAGCATGATGCACGGGAGAAGAGAAAAACGCAGTAGGGGAGAGAGCGCGTGAATCAAAAAAAGATCTTGATCGCAGACGACTCTGAGCTGAACCGCGCCCTTTTGTGCCGAATGTCATCCGTCGGCGTATCATGAATACGGTGCTGCTGCACACAAAAAAGCAGCAGCTCATGAGCGTGCTGGCAGACCGCTTCTACCGGCAGGAGAAAAACACCGAGCTGATGGTCGATATCCTCGGCCACGCGGTGGAGTGCCGCAGCGGCGAGGGCGGCACACACATGACGCACGTGATCCTTGTGACGGGGCTTCTGCTCCAGTGCCCTGTCGGCAAGACCGACCGCTATCATTTAGAGCGCGAGGATATCGAGGCCATCCGCGTGGCCTCGGGCCTGCACGACATCGGCAAGCTGCAAATTCCGGAGGAAATTCTGACCAAGCCCCTCTCCCTCACGCCGGAGGAGTACGAGATTGTCAAGCGGCACACGCAGATCGGTGCAAAGCTCATCACCGACTTGCCGATCTATCAGAACGAACGGCTCGTCAAGTACGCCATTGAGATTTGCCGCTGGCACCATGAGCGGTGGAACGGCGAGGGCTATCCCGACGGCCTCAAGGGCGACGCCATCCCCATCGCGGCGCAGGTCGTGTCAGTCGCGGACGTTTACGACGCGCTCACGAGCGAGCGGCGCTATAAAGAGGCGCTTTCGCACGAAAAGTCGATGCGCATGATTCATTCGGGCGAGTGCGGCAGCTTTAATCCGCTGCTGCTTGAATGCCTTGATGAGATCGCCGTGCGGCTGCAAAAGGAGCTGTCCGTCGTGCTGCACCTTGATCAGGGACACAGCGAGGCGCGCCGCACAGTGGAGGAGCTTTACGCGAGCCGCAGCGAGGACTCAACCACGCGCGTGGCGATCCAGCTCGAGGAGGAGCGCGGCAAACGCCAGTTTTTCAGCGAGCTGACGGACGAGCTGTGGTTTGAATACACGACAAATCCCGATGCGATCGCGCTCTCAGCCAGCGCAAGCAAGCGGACGGGCCTTCCCAAGGTCGTGGTCGATCCGGCGGGGAGTGCCGATTTTCTCGCCGTGGTGGGCACAAAAACGCTCGACGAGATCCGCGGCTGGGCCGAAACCGCCACGATCGACGAGACGTATTTTGAAACCGAGGCCGAGATTAGACTCGACGGCGCGATGCACTGGTGTAAGCTCGCAATCATGGTGACGTGGTCGTCAACCGAGGCGGGGCGCTACAATTCGCTCCTCGGCATCATCCGCGATATCGATAAGAGCTATCGACATTTAAGCGACGTGCAGCAGGCGCTGCCGCACGAGAGTGCGCAGGCGCTCACGCCGATGATGAGCGGCACGGCGGACGACGTGCTGCGCGTGAGCAAGGAGCAGGTGGACGGCCTTTTGGCGGGGTATCGCCGCATCTTTGACATTGCGCGGCTGGTCGACCCGGGCATCTGCGTGGAGCTGACGAAAAGGGCCGAGGGCTACACGCTTAAAAAGAGCGAGCACTGCTACGCGGTGTGGAAAAAGAAGCGCCGCTGTGAAAACTGCATTTCGCAGGAGGTGCTGCGCACGCACAAGCCACAGACGAAGATCGAAACGCGCGAGAGCGACGTTTATTACGTGCTGGCATCATTTGTCGAGGTGGACGGCAGGCCGTATTCGCTCGAGCTGGTCAAGCGCATCAAGAGCGACGACATGTTCGAGCGCGAAAATGTGCTCAACCAGCTGCTCGTGCGCAACCGGCAGGTGTATATGGACTCGGTCACCAAGGTCTACAACCGCCGCTATTACGACGAGCGGCTCAAGAATCTGGAGGGCCGGTTCTCGTTCGCCATGATCAACATAGACAACTTCAAGCACATCAACGACCGCTTCGGCCATCAGGCGGGCGACGCGGCGCTCTATCGCGCGGCGCAGGCCATCAAATCGCAGATCCGCAGCGACGACGAGCTCGTGCGCTACGGGGGCGATGAATTCTTCCTGCTGTTCCGTGACCTGCCGCAGCAAATTCTGGAGAAGAAATTGCAGTCCATCCGCACCGCGCTTGACGAGATCGTCATCGAGGAGTATCCTGAACTGCACATCAGCGCGAGCATCGGCGGCGCGTTCGCGGCGGGACGCATCTCAAGAACGATCCGCAGGGCGGACCTTGCGATGTATCAGGCCAAACTGAAAAAGGATTGCGTAGCAATTTATCGAGAGGCGAAAGAACGTGAAACTTGACGAATTTTTCCGCTGCGCCGGCGGCGACTACGGCGAAGCCAAGGCGCATTTTCAGAACGACGAGCGCATCGTGCGCTTTCTTGGCATGTTCCCTGGCGACGACAGCATGCAGAACCTGACGAATGCGATGAATGCGGGCGACACGCCTACGGCGTTCCGCGCGGTGCACACGCTCAAGGGCGTGGCGCTGAACCTTGGCCTCGGCTCGCTCGCTCACGCCAGCTCTCAGATGACGGAAGCGCTGCGCGGTCAGGATTCGATGCCTGAAAGCGTACAGCCGCTCTATGAGGCAGTGCGGAAGGAATACGATGCTGTGTGCAGCGCGCTCGAGCAGCTCGAAAAGTAATTGAGAAGTAAAAAAGTCGAAACCTTTCGGTTTCGACTTTTCTTTTTCGTTTTACAGCAGCGGGGCGATGATGCGCATGCCGGGGCCGATGAGCTTTCGCATAAACGGGTCGTTTTTGAGAAGCTCTGCGTCCGCGCGGACGCACTTGGCGAGCGTTTGCTGGAAGTCGCGCTCGATTTTCGTGATCTCCGGTACCGCGTAGAGGTATGTGCCGCACTCGAAATGGTGATACAGGCTGCGGTAGTCTAAATTGATCGTGCCGACGGTCGCCTTGCAGTCATCGCTGACGAAGACCTTCGCGTGAACGAAGCCCGGCTCGTACTCATAAATTTGTACACCGTTTTCAAGCAGCCTGCGGTAATACGTGTGCGCGAGCGAGAAGGCAATCTCCTTGTCGGGCACGTGCGGCAGAATGAGCTGCACCTCCACGCCGCGTCGCGCGGCATAGGTCAGCGCCGTGATCATCTCGTTGTCGATGATGAGGTACGGCGTCATGATGTGCACATAGCGGTTGGCGCGGTTGATGATATCCATATACACCATCTCGCCGACGAGGTCGCGGTCGAGCGGGCTGTCGCCATAGGGGATGACATAGCCCACTTCCTTTTCATGCGCCGGCTGCGGCACGTCGAGATACTTGCTGTAGACTTCGGGTGTAAAGTGCACGGAGCTGACGTCCCACATCTGCAAAAACATCAGAGTCAGGCTGCGCACGGCGTCGCCGCGCAGGGCAATGGCTGTATCCTTCCAGTGGCCGAGGCGCGAGGTGCGGTTGATGTACTCATCCGAGAGGTTGATGCCGCCCGTGAAGCCGACCTTGCCGTCGATGACCATGATCTTGCGGTGGTCGCGGTAGTTGTAGTGCGTGGAGACGAACGGGCGCAGCGGCGCGAACATCTTGCAGGCAATGCCGAGCTTTTCGAGCTTCTGCGGGTAGGAATAGGGGAGGAGTGCGACCGCGCAGGTGCCGTCGTACAGCACGCGCACCTCGACGCCCGCGTTGACCTTTTCCTTGAGAATTTCAAGGATGCGGCCCCACATGTAGCCCTCCCTGACGATGAAATACTCGAGGAAGATGAAGTGCTCGGCCTTTTGGAGCTCGTCGCACATGACCTCGAACGCATCGTCGCCGAGGGGGAAGTATTGCGCCTGTGTGTTTTGATAGCAGGGGAAGCCGCAGGAATTCAGGTAGGAGGCAAGGCTTTGGAGCTCCTCCGGTAATTCCTCCTTGGAACACGCGCTTTCCGAGGGGGCGAAGTGCTCCGTCTGCGACAGGATGTCGTTGTAGCGGCGGATCATCAGCCGATGGCCGAGGTCGGTCTTGATGTAAATATACAGAATCAAGCCGAACACCGGCAGCACCGCGAGGATGAAAAACCACGTGAGCTTGATGGTCGGGTTGTCGTCGTTGCCGAACAGAAACAGCACGACCGCCGCTGACAGCAGCGTGTTGCCGCCCCAGAAGTAGGGCAGAAAGCCCTCGAGCTTGTAAAAGGCGGCAAAGAGGAACAAGATCTGCATGATCAGCGAAACGATGATGATGCCCGTGCGGCCGAAGATGATCTGCAAGAGGCCTCGTTTGCCCTTTTCTAAAAGAAGAATGTGATTGTCGTCGTCTTTCATAGCGGTCCTTTCTCAAAGATGGCCGCGCCCGCATGAGGCGGGCGCTTACATTTTATTATATATCAATTCTATCATAGCATGATTTTTGCAAAAAGCCAACCCATTTCCACTGCAAAGCGGGCGCAGGCGCGTGAAACGGGACTTGGCGATTTGATGTTCCTGTGTTAAAATGGCGAAAAAGGCAGAAAGGGGACGAGAAAATGGAGCTTAAGACGCAGGTCCATAATATTCCGCCGCTGTATGACGAAAAGTCGCGCGTGCTGATCCTGGGCTCGTTCCCGTCGGTCAAGTCAAGGGAGGCGGCGTTCTTCTACGCGCACCCGCAGAACCGCTTCTGGCCGACGCTCGCCGCCGTTTTGGAAGAGAAAACGCCGAAGAGCGTCGAAGAGAAGAAAGCGATGGTTCTGCGCCGCGGCGTCGCCATGTGGGATACCATCGGCTCGTGCGAGATCGTGGGATCGTCGGACGCGAGCATCACGAACGTCGTGCCGAACAACCTGTCCGTCATTTTGGATGCGGCGGACATTCAGGCCATCTTCTGCAACGGCGGCACGTCCTACGCCTGCTACAAAAAATACTGCCGCGCGAAGCTCGGGCGCGAGGCCGTCCAACTGCCGTCCACCTCGCCGGCTAACGCCAGATGGACGAAGGAAAAGCTCGTCGAAGTCTGGGGCACGGCACTGAAACCGTATCTTCTTTGACGCGGCGTTGACAAACAACGGCAAATGGCTTATGATACAGGCTCAAACGATACAAGGAGAGTGAAAGCATGGGCAAGCTGGCAGCGCCGGTGTGCGCTGACAAGGATATGATGTTTACGAACCACCAGCTCGTCGCGCTGATGTGGCCGCTGCTGCTCGAGCAGTTTTTGGCCATCACGGTGGGACTTGCTGACTCGCTGATGGTCGCGACCGTCGGCGACGCGGCGATCAGCGCGGTGTCGCTGGTCGATTCGATCAGCAATCTGATGATCTACATTTTCTCGGCGATGGCGACCGGCGGCGCAGCCGTCGCGGGCCAGTATATCGGACAGAGGCAGAAGGAGGATGCCTGCAACGCGGGCCAGCAGCTCATCGCGCTGCTCGGCGCGGTGTCGATCTTCTTCGTGGCGCTGCTGTACCTGTTCCGCACGCAGATATTGACCGTGATGTTCGGCCATATCGAGCCAGACGTCATGGCGGCGACGAACACCTATTATTTATATGTGATGGCGTCCATCCCCGGCATCGCGCTCTACAACGGCGGCGCGGCGCTGTTCCGCACGATGGGCCACAGCGACGTGTCGCTCAAAGTTTCACTCCTGATGAACAGTATCAACGTGATCGGCAACGCCGTTTTGATCTTTGGCTTCGGTATGGACGTCGCGGGCGTCGCGATCCCGACGCTCGTGTCCCGCACGGTCGCGGCAGTCGTCATCCTCTCGCTGCTCTTCAACCGCGATCTGATGCTGCACCTTTCTGATATCCGCGGCTTTCGTGTCGATATGCGCCTAATGAAGAACATCTTCTACATCGGCGTGCCAAGCGGCGTCGAAAACGGCATGTTCCAGCTGGGGCGTCTCGTGCTCTTCAGCCTGATTTCGACGTTCGGTACGGCATCGATGGTGGCGAACGCCATTGGCAACACCCTTGGAAACTTCAACTGCTTTGCGGGCCAGGCGCTCAACCTGGGCCTTGCCGCAGTTGTGAGCCAGTGCGTCGGCGCGGGTGAATTCGATCAGGCGCGCGCATACCTCAAAAAGATCGCCAAGTGGACGTACGGCATCATGGCGGCCGTCAACCTGACGATCATCGCGCTGCTGCCGCTCATCATGCGCGTCTACAACGTTTCTCCCGAGGCGGAAAAGCTCGCCGTCACGGTCGCGATGATCCACGGCATTTCGGCCATCTTCATCTGGGTGCCGGCGTTCATGGTGCCGGGCTTTCTGCGCGCGGCGGGCGATGCCAGATTTACGATGCTCGCCAGCATGCTGACGATGTGGATCGTGCGCGTGATGCTTGCATATGTGCTGGGCAAGTACATGGGCTACGGCGTCATCGGCGTGTGGTTCGCGCACGCGATCGTGGACTGGTCGGTGCGCAGTGTCATCTTCTTCCTGCGCTACCGCAGCGGCAAGTGGGAGACGATGGGAATCAAGACATGATTATTTTTTAAGGATGCCGTTGGCATCCTTAAAAAATAGGGGCTGCGCTCCGCTTTGTGCCTCGCTGCCGCAGGCGGGCAATTCGACACGCACCCTGTGAGAAGTGTTTTTCACCGCGCACACGCCGCGGCGAAAAACGAATCAAGATCATTTCGCGGCTGCGGCCGCGAAGATAAAGAGGTCTCCGTTTAAAAAGCGGAGACCTCTTTGCCTTCTGTTACACTTTTACATTTCAACGGTGATGTTGTCGGTGCCGTGCTGCTCGAATTCGCCTAAGTACGTGTCCATACGCTCGCGCAGCTCGTCGACATTTTCGGGCGTGGGCGCGTCGCTGTCCATATCGCGCAGGGCAAGCTCCTGAGCGAGAATTTCGAAAAACATCGTGTCCTCGTAGGCCATGATGGCCTCGTGGATGCCGCCCTCGGCAAACGCGCGCGAGGGGATCAGTTCGCCCTGATAGGCCTCGACCAGCGGCACCATGCCGTGGGAGAGACAGTTGGCGAATACGGTGCTCTCTACATCGTCGTATTCGCGGATACGGTCGTCGCCGCGGGTGGAGTTCATCACCCAGTTGCCGACGTAGACCAGATCAAGAAGACGGCGGAATTGCTTTTCCGTCAGATCAATTTTCATAGTGACGCCTCCTTTGACGGAACAGAGAATCTGCTTACCGGAGATTATAGCACGCGCTTTTGCATTTTGCCATAGCAAAAACAGGGAAACGCATAAAAAATGCAAATGCGCCTTGTGTCCCGCTCTCCGCCGTAGTATGATGACAGAAACAAATGAGAAAGAGGACTGTATGAAAAGAAACGTTTGGCTCACCGTGCACGGCGAGCAGCAATACGAAGGCATGAGCGCCGACAGCTCAGATCTCCGCGTGCGCGGCACGATGGAGGAAACGCGCGACGGCTATCTCCTGCGCTATGAGGAAACGGACGGGGACGGCAAGGTGACCACCGCGACGCGCCTTGCCCTCGCGCCGGACTGCATCATTCTGACGCGCACGGGCGAGGTGACGAGCGAGATGGCCTTTGCGGAGGGGAAGGAGCACACCTCATTCTATGCCGTGCCCTACGGAACCTTGCCGGTCGCAGTGAAGGCGGAGTCGGTCAAGTGGAAGCTCGACGAGGACGGCGGGATGCTGGCCCTGCGCTATGCAATTACTATCGGCGGGCAGAGAGGAAAATGCGCCCTGCGCATCCGCGTGAGAACAGAAGAATAAAGGAAAAGGAGCTGCCTGCGGCGGCTCCTTTTTACGCGCCCATGAGTAGCCGCACAAAAAACGCGGATGCGAGGAACATCACCGCATCGGCGCAGAGCGCGGCGGGGATGGTGTAGCGCGTTTTCGTGATGCCCGCCGCACCGTAATAGACGGCGACGGTGTAGAACGTCGTTTCGCTCGAGCCGAGCATGACCGCCGCAACGCGGCCGACATAGGAATCGACGCCGTAGGAGTCCATGATCTCCGATCCGACAGCCAGCGCGCCGCTGCCGGAGATGGGGCGGATGAAGAGAAGCGGCGCAGTCTCGGCAGGAATGCCGATCTTGTCGAGTGCGGGGGCTAAAAGCGCGCCGAGCGCCTCCATCGCGCCGGACGCACGGAACATGTAGACGGCGGAGAGCAGTGCGATGAGTGACGGCAGAATGTGCAGCAGCACCGTGAGTCCCTCCTCCGCGCCTTTGGTGAGGGCGGAGTAGACGTCGACACGCTTGCCGAGGGCAAAGCAGGCCGTGAAGGTGAGCAGTACGGGCACGATGAGCGTAGAGAGCGCCATAGGTTCAATTCCTCCAGAAGTGGGCGAAGAGCTTGGCGGCGAAAAGCCCCGCGAGGACGGACAGAAGCGACGTCAGCCACACGGCGGGCAGAATGTCGAACGGGTCGGCGGTGCCGAGCGAAGCGCGCACGCCTGCGAGCGTGGTGGGCAACAGTTGAATGGACGCCGTATTCAAAACGACGAGCAGGCACAGCTCATCCGATGCGGTACCCTTGCAGCCGCGGCTCATACGGCAGGCGGCGCGGATGCCGAGCGGCGTGGCCGCGTTGCCGAGCCCCAAAAGATCGGCAGAGAGGTTAGCGGAGATCGCGGCCAGCGTCTCACTGTCGCGGCTCGCGTTCGGCAGGAGCCTCTTGAGCAGCGGACGGAAGAGGGAAGCGAGGCGGTCGGTGAGATGACACTGGTTCATCACTTCCATCACGCCCGTCCAGAGGCACATCACGCCGCACATCGCCAAACACAGCTCGACCGCGCTCTGCGCGCCCTCGAGTGCGGCGGCGCTGAGCGCATTCAAGTTTCCCGTCAGCGCGCCGAAAATGAGCGAGACTGCCACCATTCCCGTCCAAAGCCAGGCCATTGCCATGTCCATCAACTCCTTTGCCCCTAAATATATCGGCAGGGAGGGGGCAATATGCCGCGTTTTTGCGCCAAATCCGCCACAGTTGCCGCGAAAAGAGACTGCTAAAAAATTTCTCAAGAAAAAAGTGAAATTTGTCTTGACATGTGCAACGGAATTTGGTACTATATGCAAGTCCGCGATTGGGCGCATCCTGCCCTATTTGCGCGATATTGCGATGAACCGGGAGATTGCTCAGGTTTCTGAGGTAACTTTCGGGGAGTATGTCCGAACATCGGGCGGCTGAGAGAATATCTGTACGTTGCGTAGATCGCTGCGCCATGTGTGGACCGGCCGTTTATTCGTGCCGGTTTTTCTATGAGCCGGAATGATACGCACGGATAAGCGTACAAGAAAACCTCTCACCGTACGGCTTCGACAAAGCAAGAAAACCGTACAAAATAAAGGAGAAACCGAAAATGGCAAAAGAAATGATCCGCATTCGTCTCAAGGCCTATGACCACCAGGTCATCGACCAGAGCGCAGAGAAGATCGTCGAGACCGCCAAGCGCACCGGCGCTACCGTCTCCGGCCCCATCCCTCTGCCCACCAAGAAGGAAGTCGTCACCATCCTGCGCGCTGTGCATAAGTACAAGGACAGCCGTGAGCAGTTTGAGCGCCGCACCCACAAGCGCCTGATCGACATCACCAACTCCAGCCCCAAGACGGTCGAGGCTCTGATGGGTCTCGAGCTTCCCGCCGGCGTTGAGATCGAGATCAAGCTCTGATCCCTCGCTTCATTACATTTCGCGTCCGCAGACGCGAAACCAATGAAATCGTTTTTGGCCGCGACATGCGCGTGGACAAAAACACCTCTCAGTTTGTTTGTGTGCGAGCACGGCGAGTGCGCAAAACAAACTGTAAACCCAACTCAAAAAACGGCTCGCCGTTTTTTGAAATTACCTTTGTTGCTCTACCCAAAAGCCCATCGACTTGCGTGAGATGGGCGGGGTCAAGTCGGCAGAGCAATGGCGGGAGTTGCCGCTAACTAAGCCGACCAATAACCTTTACAGGAGGATCATACATGAAAGCAATCATCGGCAGAAAAGTTGGCATGTCTCAGATCTTCGACGAAAAGGGCCATGTGATCCCGGTCACCGTTATCGAGGCCGGTCCCTGCGTGGTCACTCAGAAGAAGACCAGCGAGAAAGACGGTTATGAGGCTGTCCAGCTTGGCTACGAGGACATTCGCGAAGCGAAGCTCTCCAAGCCTGAACTCGGCCACCTGAACAAGGCTGGCGTTTCCCCCAAGAAGTACCTGCGTGAGTTTGACCTTGACAACGCTTCCGAGCTTGAGCTCGGCGCCATCATCAAGGCGGACACCTTCAAGTCCGGCGACTTCGTTGACGTCACCGGTACGAGCAAGGGTCACGGCTACACCGGCGTTATCAAGCGCTGGAACGCCAGCCGCGGTCGTATGACCCACGGCGGCGGCCCTGTCCACCGTCACGCCGGTTCCATGGGCTCCACCACCGACCCCAGCCGTATCTTCAAGGGCAAGATCGGCCCCGGCCAGTACGGTGTGGAGACTGTCACCATCCAGAACCTTGAGGTCGTCAAGGTCGACCCCGAGCTCAACATGCTCGTCGTCCGCGGCGCGGTTCCCGGTCCCAAGGGCAGCCTCGTCACCGTGAAGACCACCGTCAAGGTCCACAAGATCAAGCAGGCTGGTGCCGACATCAGCAAGAACCCGCAGAAGGCTTCCGGCCGCAACCCGCAGAAGGCTTCCGCCAGAAATATGTAAGGAAAGGAGTGCTTGATAAATGTCTACGATTAAGGTTGTCAGCATGACCGGCGCTGAAGTCGGTTCCGTCGAGCTGAACGACGCGATCTTCGGCATCGAGCCGAACATGAGCGTTGTCCACGAGGTCGTCAAAAATCATCTCGCCAACTGCCGTCAGGGCACGCAGAGCGCTCTGACCCGCGCTGAGGTTTCCGGCGGCGGCAGAAAGCCGTGGCGCCAGAAGGGCACCGGCCGCGCCCGTCAGGGCAGCACCCGCTCCCCTCAGTGGACGCACGGCGGTATCGTGTTTGCCCCTAAGCCCCGCAGCTACAGCTATGTGCTGAATAAGAAGGTCAAGCGTCTGGCTCTCAAGAGCGTGCTGTCCGCCAAGGCAGCCCAGGGCGAGATCGTCGTTGTCGACAAGATCGCGCTCGACGCTATCAAGACCAAGGACTTCCGCAGCTTCCTCTCCGCCGTCAAGGCTGACGGTAAGGCCGCTGTCATCACTCCCGAGGTCAACGAGGTCGTTGTCAAGAGTGCCTGCAACCTGCCCGGTGTTACCACCGCGCCCGCGAAGCTCATCAACGTCTACGATCTGCTCAACGCCAAGACCCTTGTGATCGACAAGGAAGCCCTCGCAGTCATCGAGGAGGTGTTCGCGTAATGGCAAACGTTTACGACATCATTATTCGTCCCATCATCACCGAACGTTCCATGGTCGACGTTGCGAACAAGAAGTATGTGTTCGAAGTTGCCAAGGACGCCGGTAAGGTGGAGATCAAGAACGCTGTTGAGACCGCTTTCGGCGTTAAGGTCGCCAAGGTCAACACGCTCAACGTCAGCGGCAAGGCCAAGCGCCTCGGCGCCGGCCGCCTGGGCAAGACCCGCAGCTGGAAGAAGGCCTATGTGCAGCTCGCTGAAGATTCCAAGACCATCGAGCTGTTCGAGGGCATGGTGTAAGGAGGATATGAGAAATGGCTATTAAGACGTTTAAGCCCACTACCCCCTCCCGCCGTCACATGACTGTGTCCGCCTTCGAGGGGATCGATAAGAAGGCCAAGCCCGAACGCAGCTTGGTCGAGTCTCAGAAGAAGCATGCCGGCCGCAACAGCTACGGCCGCATCACCGTCCGTCATCACGGCGGCGGCAACAAGCAGAAGTACCGCATCATCGACTTCAAGCGTCTGTCCGAGATCGCAAAGTCTGTAGGAGCATACCTCATGGTAGACATGGCTCACATCGCCGGTCTGGTTGCCGCAGGCGTTCACCCGTCGCCGGTACCCTATGCCGACATCACCACTACCACTACCCACAAGACTCTCCGCGGTCCGAGAGGCGGTCTGATTCTGACCAATGACGAGGAACTGGCAAAGAAGATCAACAAGGCAGTATTCCCCGGCACACAGGGCGGCCCGCTGATGCACGTGATCGCAGCAAAAGCTGTCTGCTTCGGTGAAGCACTGAAGCCGGAATTCCAGACCTACGGCAAGACTGTTGTTGCAAACGCTTCCGCACTGGCTGACGGCTTGATGCAGCGTGGATTCCGTCTGGTATCCGGCGGCACAGACAACCACCTGATGCTGGTTGACCTGCGTCCTTTCGGCGACCTCACCGGTAAGGAATTCGAACGCCGTCTGGACGAAGTGTTCATCACTGTCAACAAGAATGCAATCCCCAACGACCCGCAGAAGCCGTTCGTTACCAGCGGTATTCGTGTAGGCACACCGGCAGTTACTACCCGCGGTTTGCAGCCGGCAGATATGGAAATTATTGCACAGGCAATGTACCTCGCCGCTTCCGACTTCGAGAACAAGGCAGAGGAAGTCCGCGAGAGTGTCTGCGAGCTGTGCAAGAAGTACCCGTTGTACGAATAAACCATGCACACACCCCTTGCAGATCAGATTCGCCCCAGCACGCTGGACGATGTGGTAGGACAGCGGCAGCTGCTCGCCGCCGGAAAGCCTCTGCGGCGAATTATTGAAAGCGGAAAAATCCCCAACATGATCTTCTATGGTCCCTCCGGCGTGGGGAAAACCACCGTTGCCCGCATCATTGCGGACAGCACTTCGATGACACTGCACAAGCTGAACGGCACCTCTGCCTCGACGGCGGATATTCGCGACGTGGTGGCAGAAGTGGGCACCTTTTCCGGCATGAACGGCATTCTCCTCTATCTGGACGAAATCCAGTATTTCAATAAAAAACAGCAACAGCTGCTTCTGGAATACATGGAAAACGGGCAGATCACCCTGATCGCCTCCACCACGGAGAACCCCTACTTTGCCGTGTACAACGCTCTCATCAGCCGTTCCACTGTGTTTGAGTTCAAGCCGGTTCCGCCGGAGGAACTGGAACGTGCTGTTGCCCGTGGTTTCCGCTGTATGGAACAACAGCTGGGTGAAACAATTCACCTGTCAGACGGTGTCTGCGGCTGGATCGCACGGGGCTGCGGCGGCGATGTCCGCAAAGCCATGAACACGGTGGAACTGATCGTGTTGTCCGGTGAACACACCGAAAACGGCATTGTCATTTCCGATGAACTGGCACAGGAACTGACCCAACGCAGCAACATGCGGTACGATCGGGACAACGACCAGCACTATGATCTGCTGTCTGCCCTGCAAAAATCCATTCGCGGCTCCGACGAAAATGCAGCCCTGCACTATACGGCAAGACTGCTGGCGGCAAATGATTTGCTGTCTGTCTGCCGGCGGCTGCTGGTCATTGCGGCAGAGGACGTGGGGCTGGCATATCCGCAGGCAATTGTCATCACAAAGGCATGCGTGGACAGTGCCCTCCAGCTGGGACTGCCCGAAGCCCGTATTCCCATTGCAGAAGCCGTGGTGCTTCTCGCCACTTCGCCAAAGTCTAACAGTGCCTACGAAGCGATCAATCGGGCAATGGCAGACGTGGAAGAATATGGAGCACCGGATTTTCCGCGGCATTTACAGAATAAACATTTCGACGGGGCAGAGGCAGCTGTCCGCGGGCAGCACTACCGCTATCCCCACGACTACCCCAACCACTATGTCAGACAGCAGTACCTGCCGGATATTCTCAAGGACAAGGTCTATTACCAGTTCGGCGAGAACCGGCAGGAACAGGCTGCGGCAGCCTATCGGGAAAAAATCCTGCGGGAAGATCAGACATAAAGATTTTAGGCAATACCGCACAAAGCTTGTGCGTAAGGTGCCCTAGATTCGGCGGGACAGATGCTCCAACGCCATGTCATACAGACCTGACGGCTTGACTTCACGCCGGATCAGGTCATTGGCAAAGCGGATCGTCTGTTCCAGACTGCCGGAAAAGTCGGGAAGGCTCTGGCGTTCTTCGGTGTACAAGTCCTCCAGCATGATTCCATAGGTGGGCTGCCGGATCCCCTGCCGCACGATGCTGCCGGCAGTGACACGGTAGACCACACGGTTGCTGCTGTAGACTTCCATGTAGACAATGAGTTCCGCGGGGCGGGACTGGGAACGGGTTTTCAACTTCGTTTTCATTTTGTATGCTCCTGTTCTGGTAAATAGAATCTTTTTCTCTGGGCAGTGCTGCATTTTGCAGCAGATACCCTTTCTCTGTCTACCAGTATAACATTTCTCCGCAAAAATGAAAAGGCTGAAAAGCCACGTGTTTTGTCGAAATTTTGAGAAAGCACAGGGAAAAAGACAACATCGCACAAGGTCGACAGCAAAGCTTTTCGCAGCGTTTTCCCAGACTTTTCCGCGAAGTGAAACGAAGCAGACACATTGCAACTGCAATACGTTAAAAATGCTGTGCTGTCCATGTAAAATTAACAAGATTCCTGCGGTTACAGTCGGAAATCTTTGTCGGAAATGCGACTAGACGAACGCACATGATGTTGCTATAATAGAGAAACATGCTTTTTCGAAAGGGGATCTCTGTTATGACAAAAGATATGACTGCGGGGAAACCGCTGGGGCTGATCTTACGCTTCTGCGGTCCCATGGTGTTTGGCAACATTTTGCAGCAGTTGTACAGCATGGTAGATACGGTCATCGTGGGACGCTATCTGGGTGCCAGTGCCCTGGCAGGCGTGGGTGCCACCGGTGCTATCAGCTTTCTGGTGGTGGGATTTGCCACCGGCATCTGCACGGGACTTTCCATTCCCGTGGCACAGGCGTTCGGTGCCGGCGACTACCGGAACATGCGGAAAAATATCGCCAACTCCTATTATTTAGGAGCACTGATCGGCGTGCTTCTGACCATTCTCACCATGATCGGCACAGGAACGATCCTGCACTGGATGAAAACGCCGGACGATATTTATCAGTATTCCTACGATTATATCATTGTCATTTTCGGCGGCATTCTCACCTCGGTGCTGTACAACAGCCTTGCGGCGATTCTCCGTGCCGTCGGTGACAGCAAGTCCCCGATCTTGTTCCTCGCCATTTCGTCTGTTTTGAATATCGTTCTCGATCTGGTATTTCTGGTGGGACTGCACTCCGGCGTTGCCGGTGCCGGCTATGCCACTGTCATTTCACAGGGTATCTCCGGACTGCTCTGCCTGTTTTACCTGTACAAAAAATTCGAGATCATGCGATTTCAGCAGGGAGAATGCAGACTGGAACTGAAGCGGTGCAGCCGGCTGCTGTCCATTGGTCTGCCGATGGCACTACAGTTTTCCATTACGGCGATCGGTTCGATCATTCTGCAAACCTCTGTCAACTCCCTCGGCTCGCTGGCAGTCACCAGTGTCACTGCCGCACAGAAGATCTGTGCCATTGTCATGGGTCCGCTGGAATCGCTTGGCATCACAATGGCAACCTTCTGCGGACAGAATCTGGGTGCCAAAAAGTTTTACCGGATCCGCGACGGCATTCGCCTGAGCATGTACGTTTCCATGTGTTACTGTGCATTCTGCATTGCTTTCCTGTGGATTCTGGGAAAATACACCGCATACCTGTTCCTCGATCCCTCTGAAACAGAAGTCATTCAGCTGGCAGTACAGTACATGCGTCTGAACGCGATCTTCTATCCGGTGCTGGGCGTGCTCTTTATCCTGCGGAATTCCCTGCAGGGCATGGGCTACAGCCTGATGCCGATGATGGCAGGTGTCAGTGAACTGGCGGCACGGTCGCTGGTCTGCTTCGGCTTTGTTCCCACCTTGATTTCGATGACGACTTTGAAGACGATGATGACTTTGAAGAAGACGACTTTGAAGATGATTTTGAAGACGAAGAATAAGATACACATTAGTGTTTAATTGAGTTTCTGAGTTTGATGTTTATACCACTGACTGATACTTTCGGTCAGTGGTATTTGTTTGTAATTTATTTGAAAGGATATTTTTATGAAAAAATTCATCTCACTGATCAGTGCAGCGGTATTCTCTGCAACACTGGTGCTGCCGCAGACGCTGGCTTTTTCCGCTGCGGCAGAAGAATCTGCACTGGAAGAAAGCACTGTCTTTGATACGGCGGCAGCCGAAGCCAACCCGTTTCAGGCAACCGGCACCGCCAACACCCTGCCCTATCAGCTGCGTTTCGTACCGGAACGGAATTTCGTCACGGCAGAAGAAGTTGCCGCCGGCGACGGGGTCATTCCGGCAGCTGTGTATATATCCGGCAGCACTGCCAACCGCTTCGGCTCCGTTATGGTAAAGTACGATGCGTTCCGCAACGATGAAAAAACTGACAGCGTTTACTTCTCCGGCATCTCCACCGGCGACAACGCTCACCGGACTTCGGAAAAGAAAACCTATAACAGCAGTCAGGGCACGTTCACCACGGACTATGTGCCGTACTGCTTCGGCTCTGTTTACGATGACGAATACGACAGCAATTCTCCGATGTTCACCACCAGAGAATATGCCTGTGACCCGATCTTCGGCTCGACGATCACCAGTGCCGGAAAGAACAAGATCAAGTTTAACGCCTCGTTCTACAACAGTGCAGACGAACGCAAAAACGGCGTGAAAAAGACCAACAAGGATTTCATTGCAGATGTGACAGTGGACGAGAACGGCAACGGCGTGTACTCCTATGACTACATCGACCAGAGTTCGTTCCAGACCATTACCAAGACTGCCATTCTCCCCCGCTATAATCCGGACACACCGGAAGGCGAAAAGCTGCCGGATACCTGCAACAGCGTCATGTGGGTCGCTGGTACCAGCCAGCTGAAGGACGGTGCCGAATTCCTCGGCAGCACTTCTGACGAATTCCCGCTGTTCCATGTCAACATCGTTATCTCCAAGGGCACTGCTTCCGGCATATATGACGTACAGTTCCTGACACGGGAAACTGTCGGTGCCAACGAGGCTCCCACTCAGCTTACCAGCAACAAGAGCAAGGAATTCCCCACTGAACTGGTGGGCACCTCCATTGCAGTAGGCGTGGACAGCGTTGCTGTTACCGATTCCCAGCAGGATAACGTACAGTTCTACACGGACAGCAACACCAACATCATTCGTGCGACAGACTTTGCAAGCAAGATCCTTGCAGACGTGACCTATACCGACGGCACCACAGAATCTGATGTGGACATCACCCGTCTGGTGGACTGCTACGGTGCAACACCGAAGGAACTCTACGACAAACAGGCAAAGAATGGCTTCTTCTCCTCTCCCAACATGCCCCTGTACTATAACGGCAAACTGCTGAAGTGGAAGACTACCGACAAGAACGTGACACAGAACATCATGGTAGGCAAACGCGGCGACCTGAACTTTGACGGCGGCGTAGACTCCACTGATATTTTCCACCTGTCCCTCTACATTGCCCAAAAGGCTGTCGGTATGAAAACCACTCTGTATACCGGTACTTCCACCGATGCCAACATGGAGGATTTTGCATTCTACCTCATGGACTTCGACACACTGGGACAGATCAGCACAGCAACTCTGGACAGCACAGACATTTATTATCTCCTCCTGTACGTTGCAAACCGTGCAGTAGGCAACCACATCGCCTGGGATTCTTTCGTCCTGTAAGCTGATCCTTTTATAAGACAATACCGCACAAATAAAAACGCTGACTTGCATGGTACAAGTCAGCGTTTTTTGCGTGTTTCGCATCTGTTTTGCTCTTCGAAAAAGTAAAATGCCCGTCTGAGGGAGCAGACGGGCATTTTAATAAGGGGATTTTTATGAAAAAATTTTTAAGAAAGGATACTTATATTATACTCCTGCCTACCCCCTCTGTCAACAGATTTCAGGATAATTTACAATTATTTCACATTTGAAATGTGCTGCCTCAAACTAGTCCGTCCTTTTTGCATGGGATGATCTGCACAAAGTAAAACGCTCGCCTGAGGGAGCAGACGAGCGTTTTAGTAAGGGGATTTTTATGAAAAAAATTTTTAAGAAAGGATATTTATATTATACCCCTGTCTACCCCTTCTGTCAATAGAATCATAGATTATTTACAATAATTCTATATAAGAAATACAAATAGGTGCAACATTTTCGTGTTGGAAATATTAGGAATTAAAATCCGTGGTTTCTTCCGGCATATGTACGTCCATTTGCGGATATGGAATGGAGATGCCGTGGCTGTCGAACGCTTTTTTCACGTCCTCCAGCAGCCGGTAGTGCAGCTGCCAGTAATTTTCGCTCTTGGTCCACACCTGCAATTGCAGCACCACAGCACTATCGTCGTGACTGAACACCACCACTTTCGCTTCTGGTTCTGCCAAAGCCTCCGGAGCCGACTGCACCTGCTCCAGCAGTACCTTGCGGGCAGCATCAATATCGTACT
>OOCX01000497.1_pt1 | contig 30870 bp, 18 predicted proteins | sample 1671231 | NCBI WGS metagenome assembly OOCX01 (sample SAMN06348135, study PRJEB24527) | human gut metagenome | biome: human gut; feature: ankylosing spondylitis patient; material: feces | host: Homo sapiens | place: China | collected 2015-10 | reverse complement strand
TGGGCATCCCGGTGGTCATGGCTGTGAACATGATCGATCTGGTGCGCAAGAACGGCGACACCATCGACCTGAAAAAGCTGAGCGCAGAGCTGGGCTGTCAGGCAGTGGAGATCAGCGCCCTGAAGGGCGAGGGCACCGAGGCTGCCGCCAAGGCTGCGGTAGCCGCTGCCAAGGCCGCCAAGACCGGCGAGCTGCCCCATGTGTTCACCGGCAGTGTGGAGCACGCCATTGCCCACATCGAGGAGAGCATTCAGGGCAAGGTGGACGACCGTTTCCTGCGCTGGTACGCCGTCAAGCTCTTCGAGCGGGATGAGAAGGTGCTGGCAGAGCTGGGGCTCGACAAGGCACTGGTGGATCACATCGATGAGCACATTCAGGACTGCGAGAAGGAGATGGACGATGACGCCGAGAGCATCATCACCAACCAGCGCTATGCATACATCAACACCGTGGTGGGCAAGGCAGTCAAGAAGAAGGCGCGTACCGAGCACCTGACCGTTTCCGATAAGATCGACCGGATCGTTACCAACCGCGTGCTGGCACTGCCCATCTTTGCAGTGGTGATGTACCTGATGTACTCCCTGTCCATGGGCACCTCCATCGCGGACGGCGGCTGGGCGCTGGGCACCTTTGCCACCGACTGGACCAACGATGTGCTCTTCGGCGAGATCGTTCCCAATGCGCTGGGCGGCTTTTTGGAGAGCATCGGCGTGGCGGGCTGGCTGTACGGCCTGATCATGGACGGCATCGTGGCCGGTGTGGGCGCGGTGCTGGGCTTTGTGCCCCAGATGCTGGTGCTGTTCTTCCTGCTGTCCATCCTGGAGGACGTGGGCTATATGTCCCGTGTGGCCTTTATCATGGACCGTATCTTCCGCAAGTTCGGCCTTTCCGGCAAGAGCTTTATCCCGGTGCTGGTTGGCACCGGCTGCGGCGTGCCGGGCGTTATGGCAAGCCGTACCATCGAGAACGAGCGTGACCGCCGCATGACCATCATGACCACCTGCTTCATCCCCTGCGGCGCAAAAATGCCCATCATCGGCCTCATCGCAGGTGCGATGTTCGGCGGTTCTTCCATCGTGGCTGTTTCCGCTTACTTCATCGGCATGGCTGCCATCATCTGCTCCGGCGTGATCCTGAAGAAGACCAAGCTCTTCGCAGGTGATCCCGCTCCCTTCGTGATGGAGCTGCCCGCATACCATGTGCCTGCATGGGGCAACGTGTTCCGTGCAACCTGGGAGCGCGGCTGGTCCTTCATCAAGCGCGCAGGCTCCGTCATTCTGGCCGCTACCGTTGTGCTGTGGTTCCTGCAGGGCTTCGGCTTCGAGAACGGTGTCTTCGGCATGGTCGAGGATCAGGACAACTCCGTGCTGGCTGCGATCGCTACCAAGGTCGCATGGATCTTTGCACCTCTGGGCTTCGGCAACTGGCGTGCAACTGTCGCTTCCGTCTCCGGCCTGATCGCAAAGGAGAACGTGGTTGGTACCTTCGGTGTTCTGTATCACTTCGGCGGCGAGCTGTCTGAGAACGGCGATGAGATCTGGGCTGCTGTTGCGCAGGACTACACCGCTCTGTCGGCTTACGCCTTCATGATCTTCAACCTGCTGTGCGCTCCCTGCTTTGCTGCTATGGGCGCCATCAAGCGCGAGATGAACAACGGCAAGTGGACGGCCATCGCCATTGGCTATATGTGCGCTCTGGCTTACTGCTCTGCTTTGGTCGTGTACCAGCTGGGCGGCATCATCACTGGTGAGGTCGGCTTCAACTTCTTCACCATCGTGGCTGCTGTGGTTCTGGTCGGCTTCATCTACCTGCTGGTCCGTCCCAACAAGTATGCTGGTGACAACGAGGTCAAAATCGACATCTCCAAGATCTAAAAGAACGCTTTGCACGGAAAGGGTGTGTTTTGTATGATGGAATTCCTCGCTGCAAATTTTAATCTGCCCACGATCATTGTGGCAGTCATCGTGTTTGGCGGTGTGGGCTGGATCACATGGCACTCCCACAAGCATGGCGGCGGCTGCAGTGGGTGCAGCGGCTGCGGCGAAGGCGGCTGCAATGGCAGCTGCAGCGGTTGCAGCGGCTGTCACTGAGCATTGAAATGATCCGCAAAGGGCGCGGGCTGGAAGTTTCGGCTCGCGCCCTTTTTTTAAAAGAAAAAAGTTAGCCTTGAGTAACATCAAAACGAAAGAGAGTGATCGGGATGGAACTTACGTCGGCGCATCTGCGCTATCTGCTGGCGATCTACGAAGTCTCACAGACCCATCTGGATATCAGCTCCCGCAGCATTGCCGAAAAGCTTGGCGTGACCAAGCCCTCGGTGGTGCGTATCATGAATCTGCTCATGGAGCGCGGCATGATCGTAAAGGAGCACTACGGCAAGATCTATATGACAGACCGGGGCATCTGGGTGGCAAAACAGGTGGATCGGGAGCTGAAAACGATCCTGACCCATTTCCCGCCGGTCGGTGAGCCGCTGAGCGAAGAAGAGCGCTTTACCGCTGCCCTTGCCATGACCAGTGCACTGCCGGAGCGCATCTTTACCGGCGAATATGAGCGTCTGTTTGGCAGTGATGCAGAAAAAGCAGAAACGGAGAAAGCCCAGTGATCAACAAAAAATTGCTGTCCTTTGACCGCGGTGCGCTGCGGTATGTGGGAGCCAATGTGGCTTTCCAATGGCTGGGGATGCTGTGCAACGTGATCTTTGTGCGGGCCATTGCCCAGCTGGTGGGCGCAGCCTTTGCGGGCAGCCTGACCAGTGCACAGCTGTGGCAGAACCTTGTGCTCTGCCTTGCCACGGTGCCCATGCGCTTTGCCTTTACCATGCTGGCATCGGCCATGAGCGATCAGGCTTCCAAGGATGTCAAGCGCACCCTGCGCAGCAGCATCTACGCAAAGCTTGCCCGCCTTGGCCCCAACTACACCGAGACGGCGGCCACCAGCGAGGTGGTGATGCTGGCCAGCGAAGGTGTGGAGCAGATCGACACCTACTTTGCAAAATACCTGCCGCAGCTGTTTTACAGCCTGCTGGCACCCGTTACCCTGTTTGTGCTGCTGGTGGGCGTGCACGCACGGTCGGCCATCATCCTGCTGTGCTGCGTGCCGCTGATCCCCATGTCCATTGTGGCAGTGCAGAAGTTTGCCAAAAAGCTGCTGGCAAACTACTGGGGCGAATACACCACCCTTGGCGACAGCTTCCTTGAGAACATTCAGGGCCTGACCACCCTGAAAATTTATCAGGCCGACGGCTGGAAGCACGAGCAGATGAATGCGCAGGCCGAGCGCTTCCGCAGGATCACCATGAAGGTGCTCACCATGCAGCTGAACTCGGTGACACTGATGGACCTGATGGCTTACGGCGGTGCGGGCCTTGGCATCATCAGCGCGGTGGCTGCATTTGCGGAAGGCCGGCTGACCCTGACCGCCACATTGACCATCGTGCTGCTGGCGGCGGACTTTTTCCTGCCGCTGCGGCTGCTGGGCAGCTACTTCCACATTGCCATGAACGGTGCCGCTTCGGCAGAGAAGATCTTCAAGCTTCTGGCAGCGGAAGAGCCTGCCGATGGTGACCGCGTGCCCGGAGAGAATACGACTCTGAAGCTTGAGCATGTCACCTTTGGCTACGAGAAGGACCGCACCATCCTGAACGATGTCTCCTTTACCATTCCGCAGGGCAGCTTTGTCTCGCTGGTGGGTGAGAGTGGCTGCGGCAAAAGCACCATTGCGGCGCTGCTGTCCGGCAGCCGCACCGGCTATACCGGCAGCGTGACGCTGGGCGGCGTGCCGGTGCAGGAGCTGCAGCAGGAACAGCGTCTGCGCACCCTGACGCTGGTGCCCCACAACGCCGCCATCTTCAAGGGTACGGTGGAGAGCAACCTGCGCATGGCAAAGCCGGACGCGGACGAGACACAGCTCTGGGCGGCATTGGAACAGGTGAATCTGGCCGATTTCTGCCGCAGCCAGAACGGCCTGCAGACCGCTCTGCATGAGGGCGGCAGCAATCTTTCCGGCGGCCAGCGCCAGCGCCTTGCCATGGCCCGCGCCCTGCTGCACGATACGCCCATCTACCTCTTCGACGAGGCCACTTCCAATGTGGATGCCGAAAGCGAGAACGATATCATGCAGGCCATCCACAGCCTTGCCGGAAAAAAGACGATCATCCTGATCTCCCACCGTCTGGCAAACGTGGTGCACAGCGACTGCATCTATGCAATGAGCAATGGCCGGGTGATGGAGCAGGGCACCCACGCCGAACTGCTGGCCCAGCAGGGGGCTTATAGCCGCCTGTATCTGGCACAGCGGCAGCTGGAAACACTGGAAGAGGAGGATGCCTGAGCATGAACAAGAGCAATCATCGCAGCCCCTTTGCCATTGTGGGACGGCTGATCGTACTGGTAAAGCCCATGCTGCCCGTTATGCTGGCAGCGATCGTGATGGGGGTGGCAGGCCACTTCTGCGCCACCTTCATTACCATCTTCGGCGGCTTTGGCATCCTGCGTGCGCTGGGGCTTGCAAGCCCGGTGAGGACCGTGGGCACGGCCTTTGCCTGCATTCTGGTGTTTGCCCTGCTGCGCGGCGTTCTGCGTTACGCAGAGCAGGCATCCAATCACTATATCGCCTTCAAGCTGCTGGCCCTGATCCGCGATAAGGTGTTCGGTGCCTTGCGCCGTCTGACCCCTGCAAAGCTGGAAGGCCGTGACCGCGGCGACCTGATCTCGCTCATCACCGCCGATATCGAAGCGCTGGAGGTGTTCTATGCCCACACCATTTCGCCCATCTGCATCGCGTGCATCTGCGTCATCGGCATGACGGGCTTTGTGGGCAGCTGGCACATCCTGCCTGCGCTGGTGCTGCTGGCGGGCTATCTGCTGGTGGGCGTGGCCCTGCCGGTGTGGAGCGCAAAGCGCGGCGACCGTGCCGCCCGGGAGTACCGTCAGGCACTGGCCGATACCAACAGCTATGTGCTGGAAAGCCTGCGCGGCCTGAAGGATACCCTGCAGTATCAGGACACCGCAGCCCGCGCCGAGGGCATCACGGCCCACAGTGAGATGCTGGGCGAAAAGCAGAAGGCGATGAAATACCGCGAGGGCCTGACCGTGGCCATCACGAACACCTTGATCCTGCTCACGGTGCTGGCCGTGCTGGGTGTGAGCCTGAACCTTTACCAGAGCGGTAAAATGGGCGTGGAGGGCGTACTGGTGTGCACCCTTTCGGCCCTCAGCTCCTTTGGCCCGGTGGTGGCGCTGGCAAACCTTGGTGCCAGCCTGACGCAGGTGTTCGCCAGCGCAGACCGCGTGCTGGACCTGCTGGACGAACAGCCCGTCACCGCCGATGTGACCGACGGCACAGACACCGCATTTGCAGGTGCTGCGGCAGAGCATGTGAACTTTGCCTATGCCAATGAGGAGGTGCTGCATGACCTGAGCCTGACCGTTCCGGAAAAGAAGATCGTGGGCATCACCGGCCGCTCCGGCAGCGGAAAGTCTACCTTCCTGCGGCTGCTGATGCGCTTCTGGGATGTATCCAGCGGCAGCATCCGCTTTGGCGCAGAGGATATCCGCCGCGTGAACACCGCCGCCCTGCGCGAACAGGAAAGCCTTGTGACGCAGGAGACCGAGCTGTTCGACGATACCATTGAGAACAACATCCGCATTGCAAAGCGGGATGCCACCCGGGAAGAGGTGGAAGCAGCCTGCAAAAAGGCTGCGCTGGACGGCTTTATCCACAGCCTGCCCAAGGGCTATGATACCCCGGTGGGTGAGCTGGGCGGTGCACTTTCCGGCGGCGAGCGCCAGCGCATCGGTGTGGCGCGTGCCTTCCTGCATGATGCACCCTTCCTGCTGCTGGACGAGCCTACCTCCAATCTGGACAGCCTGAATGAGGGCGTGATCCTCAAGGCTGTGCGGGCAGAGTGCAAAGACAAAACGGTGCTGTTGGTCTCCCACCGCAAGTCTACCATGGCTGCGGCAGATATCAGCTTTTCGGTGGAAAGCGGCCGGCTGAGCTGAAAACAGAACAGCGCAAACAAAAAAAGCCTGTCTCGTAAAATGAGACAGGCTTTTTTGATGGAAAGCTCACTTCAGAGCATTCAAAATCTGGTTTGCAATGTACTGGTGGCCCTTAACGGTGGGGTGGCCGTCGGCAGCGGTCTGCGCACGGGGAATGGCAACATAGATCAAGCCTTCCTGTGCGGCAAGGTCTTTGGCAAAGCGGTTCAATTTGCTGAAATAGCTGTTCCATGCGGGCAGCAGCGGCACGGGATTGGTGTAGCCCAGCAGCACGATTTTGGCATCCGGGTTCAGTGCACGGATACTGGCCACGATCTGCGGCAGGCTGGCGGTCACATTGGTATAGGCCTGATCGCAGATCTCATCCATGCCGCGGAACAGCAGGCGGTTGGTGGCGCGGCTCTCGTCAAAGGTAAGGGTCATACGGTTCAGCGCTTCGAGGAAGAGCCCCAGCTTCTGGAAGTTGAAATCACGCAGGGCACCGCTGACCATCAGTGCGGCAAGCTGCTCGCTCTTCCAGTTGGTGGCCTCGCCCAGACCCACGATGCAGGGCACCAGCGCGTCGTTGGAGCCGATCTGGATGGAAATGATATCGGCCTTGCGCAGATACTCCTGATATTCCGGGTAGACGTAATATGCGCCGGAAGCCTGATTCATCTTGGGCATGGCGCTGTTCTGCACCATATCCAGCATGTCAGGGCTCATCAGGCCGGGCAGGCCCAGATTGATCGCGTGCTGGCGGTCCAGCCCAAGGCCCTTGCCCACAAGGGCGGTGTAGCATTGGGAAGGGTAGCCCTCAAAGTTCGGCTGCAGATCGTAGCCGATCTGGGCGATGTTGTATTTCATATCGGCAAGGCCGACACCGGAGGTGATGCTGTCGCCCAGCGCCACATAGGTGAGCTGCTGCTCCGGTTCGCCGGCTGTCTGGGCATCGGCGGGCAGGGCGGTCTCCTGCTCGGCAGGCGCTGCGGTCTGCTCCTGCTGCACCTCTGCTGCTTCGGCGGCAGGCAGCTCCGTCTGTTCGTCGGCAGCAAATGCAGGCATGGCCAGCAGCACAAGCGCTGCCGCTGCGGCCAGAAAGCTGGCAAACTTTTTGTTTTTCATTGTAATTCCTTCTTTCTGGAATGACTGCACCTGTGCGGCACAGCTGTTGTCTCTATGATAAAATGGAAAGTAAAAATTGTCAACTGACAAAATTCAAAAAATTGCGGCCATCGCTGCGTCCGTATTCTGCAGTTTCTTCCATACAAAAAAGCTCTCCCTTTCGGGAGAGCTCAGTGTCTGAAAAATTACAGAGTGAAGTTCAGGATCAGTAATCGCGGGGAGTGATCTCTTCCTCCAGCTTGCGGTAGTCCACCTTGCCAACGGGGGTCATCGGCATTTCGCTGATGAACTTGTAGCCCACCGGCTGCACATACTCTGGCAGCTCTTCATTGCACAGCTGGCGCAGTTCCCGCACGATCTGGCGCTTTTTCTTGTCGCCTTCCGGGTCCAGCACCACGTAGACGAAGGGCAGGCGGCCCTGCACATGGTCCTTATCGGTGCAGCCCACCACCGAGCACTGATGCACGGCCGGGTGGCGGCTGATGACGTTCTCGATCATGGACGGGAACACCTTGAAGCCATCGTGACGGATGATCATGCGCTTGATGCGGGAATCCAGATACACAAAGCCGTCCTCGTCCATGTAGCCGACATCGCCGGTGTGTGCCCAGATCTGGCCGTCTGCATGGCGGCGCAGGATCATATCGGTCTCCTCGGGCTTGTTGTAGTAGCCCTTCATGACGGTGGGGGTGCAGATGCAGATCTCGCCGCGCTCCCCGATGGGCAGCTCGGTCTCGGTGCCAGGCTCGAAGATGGACACCACCGTGTTCAGCATGGGAATGCCCACGCTGCCGGGCTTGGTCACGTTGCCGGCGGCAACGGTAGCGGCAGAGGCGACCTCGGTCATGCCGTAGCCCTTGGCCAGCGGATATTCCACGTTGTGCGCCTTCAGGAACTCGTTCACAGTCAGCTCAGCGCCCAGCGGCAGCGAGTCGCCGCCGGCGGCATAGTTGCGGATGAAGGAGAGATCCTTCTTCTTCTTGAGCAGCGGAGAAGCTGCCATCTGCTGGTAGTGGGCCGGAACGCCGAACATGTGCTCGGGCTTGTGCTTCCAGATCAGCGCGCCCAGCTTGTCGGGGTCCAGATTGGGGATGATGACGACGTGCAGGCCCATGACCAGCGGCATGTGCACGCCGCAGGCATAGCCGTAGGCAATGAACGGAGGCATGACGTTCATCAGCTTCTGGCCGCGGCAGAACAGGTTGCTCTGGGCGATGAATTCGTGGGCCAGAGAGTTAAAGCAGTCGTCGGTCAGCATAACGCCCTTGGGCGAACCGGTGGTGCCGCCGGTGTGCACCACCACGCAGGCGTGCTGCGGGTCGTAGGGTTCGGCGTTCATGCTCTGATCCTTGCCCTGTGCAATAAAGTCCTTCCAGTGGATCACATTGGACTTGTAGCGGTTCTTATCGGGGTTGGTCAGCTTGTAGCCGACGGCCAGATGCAGCGGCAGAGAGTCTGCGGGGCTGATGACCAGAACGCGCTCCACATTGGTGCGCTTTTCTGCCTTGTGGCAGCGCTCATAGGTCACATTCAGGCAGATCAGCAGGCGGGAATCCACCTCCTCGATGTACTCGTGGATACCCTCAACGCTGTAGCGTGGGTCCACTAGATTCAGCGTTGCACCGACCATATCAGCAGCGTAGAAGGCATAGATCACCTCGGGGGTCATCACGCTGACAACGGTGATGATGTCGCCCTTCTTCACGCCGAGAGCACGGAAGGCGGCAGCGGTTTTCTTGACATTCACAAAGAGGTCTGCAAAGGTGAATTTGCGGCCATAATACTCCAGAGCGGTCTCGCTCAGATGGTTCTTGTTCTGATGGCAGAGATACTCAAAGGCGCTGCACTTGGGCAGGGGCATGTCGATGTATTTCTGGTCATAGTACTTCAGCCAGGGCTTCGCAGTGGACGCATAGAGCGGTTCACGCTGTTCAGTAGTCATAGAATAAAGTCCTCTTTTCTTTCTTCTTCTTTTCATTGCCAAAAGCCGACAACTTTGCAAAGAAGATGAAAGCCGCCGGTCAGAACACGCTAATAACTCAAAAATCAGAATCAATGATGCAGATTCTATTGTAGTGGAGCTGCCGGAGAATGTCAAGAAATAAACTATGAATGTTGCGTAAAAGAACCGTAAAACAACGATTCAGCCCGAAATGTCGGGGGTCAGCGCGGCAGCCACTGCTCGGCTTCGGCAGCGCTGCACAGTACAAAATGCTCAGGCCGCAGTTCGCGCCACTGGGGGGCCTCTCTGGAGTAGTCGTGCATGGCGGGGTCGTACACCAGCAGCTTTTTCTGCCGCTCCCGGCGGGGGTCCGGCATGGGAATGGCGGAAAGCAGGCTGCGGGTATAGGGGTGGATGGCGTGGGCTGTCAACTCTTCGGCCCCGGCCAGCTCCACGATGCGGCCCTTGTGGATGACGGCGATGCGGTCGGAGATGTAGCGCATCACGGAAAGATCGTGGGCGATGAACAGGTAGGTGATGCCGCGTTCCTTCTGCAGGCGGCGCAGCAGGTTCAGCACCTGTGCACGGATGGACATATCCAGTGCGCTGATGGGCTCATCGGCAACGATGAACTCCGGCTCCACGATCAGGGCCCGGGCAATGCCGATGCGCTGGCGCTGTCCGCCGGAAAATTCGTGCGGGAAGCGGGAGGCAAATTCCGGCAGCAGACCCACGTCCAGCAGAGCCTGACGCACCTTTTCCTCCTGCTGGGCGGTGGAAAGATCAGGCCGGACGTTCTGCAGGCCTTCGCCCACGATATAGCTCACCTTGGCGCGCTCGTTCAGCGAGGACTGCGGGTCCTGAAAGATCATCTGGATCTCTTTGATGATCTGCCTGTCCAGCTGGCGGGAAATTCTGCCGTTGATCTTCTGGCCCTTATAAAGGATCTCGCCGCCGGAGGTGGGCAGAATGCGCAGGATGGCGCGGCCAATGGTAGTTTTGCCGCTGCCGCTTTCGCCTACAAGGCCGAAGGTCTCGCCCTTATAAATTTTAAAGTTGGCATCCTGCACAGCTTCATATGCTTTTTTGCCGGAGCCGTAGGTTACGTTCAGGTGGTTCACTTCCAAAAGAACTTCGCGTTCATTTTCCATCTTACAGCCCCTCCTCTCGCAGCATTTTTACCGCAGCAGGCGGCTCGATCTTGGGTGCCCGGGGGTCAAGCAGCCATGTTTTAGCCTTGTGGGTGGGCGTTACCTTAAAGTAAGGCGGGCACTTGACAAAATCGATCTTCAGCGCCTGCGGGTTGCGGGGTGCAAAAGCATCGCCGCGAATTTCCGCAAACAGGTTTGGCGGTGTGCCCACGATGTTGAACAGGTCCTCGCCCTTCACGCCCATCTGGGGCATACTGGAAAGCAGTGCCCATGTGTAGGGGTGGCGGGGATCGTAATAAATTTCGTCAGCAGTGCCGATCTCCACAATGTCGCCTGCGTACATCACAGCCACGCGGTCTGCAATGTTTGCCACAACGCCCAGATCGTGGGTGATCATGACGATGGTCAGATCGTACTTGAACCGCATTTCCTTCAAAAGCTGCAAAATCTGGGCTTGAATGGTCACGTCCAGTGCGGTGGTAGGTTCGTCGCAGATCAGGATCTTGGGGCTGCAGGCCACCGCAATGGCAATGACCACACGCTGGCGCATGCCGCCGGAGAACTCGTGCGGGTACTGCTTAAAGCGCTTTTCCGGGTCAGAGATGCCCACATCCCGCAGGTATTCCAGCGTTTTTTCCTTGGCGGCAGCACCCTTTAAGCCCTGATGCAGGGCAACGGCTTCCATGATCTGTGCCCCGATGGTCTTCAGCGGATTCAGGCTGGTCATGGGGTCCTGCATGACCATGGCGATCTCTCGGCCGCGTACCCGCAGCCAGTCCTTTTCGGTTCTGAGGTCAGAAAGGCGCAGCGGCTTGCCGTCCGCCATGCCGTAGTAATCAATGGTGCCGCTGGTAATGGAGCCGTTGGCATCCAGCAGGCCCATGAAGCTCTTGGTAAAAACGCTCTTGCCGGAGCCGCTCTCGCCTACGATGGCAAGCACCTCGCCCTGATAGAGGTCAAGATCGATGCCACGGATGGCGTGCAGCACTTTTCCACGCAGGTTGAACTGGATGTTGACATCTTTTGCGGAGAGAATGAGCTGGTTGTGTTCCATGATGTCCCCTCCTTACTGCAGATGGTTCTTCGGATCGGCAGCGTCCGAGAAGGCGTTGCCGATCAGATAGAACGCAATGGTAACAAAGCTCAGGATGAGGGTGGGATACAGCAGCTGGTAGCGCAGCCCGGCCTGCATCATCACCTTGCGGCCGTCGTTGACCAGGTTGCCCAGCGAGGGGGTCTCCACGGACAGGCCCAGACCGATGTAGGTGATGAACACCTCGTTGCCAATGGCTTCCGGGATGGTGAGGGCCATGCGCAGCATGATGACCGAGACGAGGTAGGGCAGCAGGTTGCGCAGCACGATGCGGGTGGTGGGCGTGCCGAGGCAGCGGGAAGCCACATTATAATCCCGGTCGCGGATGATGAGGATCTGGTTGCGGATGAAGCGTGCCATTTCGATCCAGCCCTTGATGGCCATGCCAAGGACCATGGTCCAGATGCTGGGGGTGGCTACATAGGAAATGAGGATCAGCACGATGGCGGTGGGAATGTTATCGAAGATGTTGTACAGCTCGGTGAACACAAAGTCCAGCCCGCGCACATAGCCCCACAGCACACCGGCGGTAATGCCCACCACAGCTTCAATGAGGGCCACGAAGAAGGCGATAGTCAGACTGGTACGTGCACCGGCCCAGATGCGTGCCCACAGGTCCTGACCGATGGAGTTGGAACCCCAGATAAAGCCGTCCTGCCCGGGGGCGATGTTGCGGTACTGGATGCCGGTCACGGGGTCCACGGCGCACAGGTTCGGGTCTGCCTGACCGGGCAGGTGGGGCTGGATGAAGGCAAAGGCAACCACGACCACCAGCGCGATCAGCAGGGCCACGGCGAACTTGTTCTTGAAAAAGGCACGGAAGGTGCTGCCCCAGTAGCTGTAGTTGGAGCTGGCGGTGGCTTCGGCCTGTTCCTCACTGAACCCGGCGGGGGTGAACAGCTCATCCTCCGGCAGATTTTCCCAGCCGGTGCGGCGCTGTGCCTGAGCAGCATTCAGCTGGTCCTCCAGCTGCTTCGATTTTTCGCGTTTCAGAAAAGAGAGCATCAGCGTCCACCTTCTTTCTTGCCAAAGTTGATGCGGGGGTCAATGAGCACCATGAGCACATCGCCCAAAATCAGGCCGATGATGCCCACGCAGGCGTACAGCAGCACGATGCCCTGCACCATAGTGTTGTCGTGGCGCTGCACACAGGTGACCAGCAGGCCGCCCATGCCCGGGATGCTGTACAGGCTTTCGATGTAGATGGAGCCGACGACGGTGTTCAGGAATGCGGAGGGAATGTACTGCACCAGCGGCACCATGGCGTTGCGGAATACGTGGTGCAGGGCGATATTGTTCTCGCTCACGCCCTTGGCGCGGGCCAGCTTGACGTAGTCCTTGTTGCTCTCGTCCACCATATAGCGGCGCAGCCACATGGCGTAGAACGCAAGGTTTGCAAGGCTCATGCTGCACACCGGCAGCACCCAATAGCGCCAGTTGGCGGCATCGAACAGCAGGCCCACGCCCATGGCGGTGGTGCCGTACATCTGGATATACAAAAAGTATACTGCCGCAGGTACCGCCTGAATGAGCACGATGAATGCCGTGCCCAGCTTATCCGGCCAGCGACCCTTATAACGGCCCATGACAAGGCCCAGCGGGATGCCCAGCACAAGGCTCAGCAGCATGGCCAGCACACCCATTTCGATGGAAATGGGCAGCTTCTGGGCAAGGATCCTGGTCACGGGAGCGTTGAGCTTGTAAATGTGGCTCACGCCCAGATCACCGTGCAGCGCATCCCGCCAGAAATGGCCGATCTGCACCGGCAGCGGGTCCAGCAGGCCCATGGACTGCAGCCCGGCCTGGATCTGTGCCTCGGTCATTTTTTCGTAGTTTGCAAAGTAGCCTTCCACCGGCATGAGCCGCAGCAGGCAGAACACCAGCGTCACAATGACGAACAGGGTCAGAATGGAGCGCCCGATGCGTTTTGCGAGATATTGCACCATAGCCGTGCACCTCTCTTTTCTTTATAAATACAGATAAGTATAGAATAACGCAAAATCTTACGTTTGGAAAGTGATTTGTGAGTTTTTGCGGGAAAAATGAGGAGCAAACAAAAACTCCCTCAGCCTTTGCTGCGCAAAGCCAGCTCCCTCGGGGAGGGAGCCCTTGGCATGACGGGAAAGTTTCCGGTTTCGCCAGAGGCCCCATCCCAGAGGGGGCTGTCTGCGCAGCAGACTGGGGGAGTTTCCGATTCAGTTTTTACCGCGCATCCCGGTTGGCGTTATACTCCTCCATGGAAACGTAATGGTCGAGGATGTGCACGCCCTTCAGACGGTTGGTGGAAAGGCCTGTGGGAGCGTACTGGCCCTCCCACAGGTTCAGGCGGGTGGCAATGTAGGGCGGCACCGGCATCCCCAGCGGGATGACCAGTGCGTTCTCAATGAGGAAGGCTTCGGCATCCGCAAAGGCTTCGTACCGGGCATCCAGATCCTCGGTGATGGTCTTGGCGTTCTCCACCATGGACATGTACTGCATCACGAGGTCGGCGGTCTCGCCGGTCACGATGCCGTCCTCCACGCCGGTGCGCAGGAAGCTGTAGCAGGTGCCGCGGTCGCCGGCTTCCTGATAGAAGGGGTACACCTCGGTCTCGGGGTCGGAGTAATCGGCACCCCAGTAGTAGGACATCAGCTGGTAGGCACCCACCCGGCGCACCGCGTTCAGGAAGTTGTCGGACGGACCCTGCGTGATGATGATGCTGATGAAGTCGAAGCCATCGTTCAGCACAGCTTCCACCTGCTGCTTGAACACCTGACACTGCTTGTCCCAGTCCACCACAGCGGGGTTGTACGGATACTGGATCTTGATAGGAAAGGTGACACCGGCGGCGGTCAGCTCTTCCACGGCGGCATCACGGTACTCTTTGGCCTTGGCTTCGTCAAAGAAGTCGGAGAGGTTTGCAAGGCCGCCGCACTCAGTATAATCCACGCCTTTGCTGTTGGCACAGAAGGACGGCGGAGTGATGGTGTGCAGCTTGTAGTTATCGTAGCCTTCCGGCGCGGTGACGGCCAGCGTCACAGACGGATTGATGGCATACAGGAAAGCCCTGCGGAAGTTGGTGGAGTTGATGGCCTTGGCCCAATTGTCCGGCTCGTACTGGGCATCCACGCCGGTCACGGTCCAGTTTGAGAACTCGTGGCGGTAGGGCAGGAAGTTGAAGATGTAGAAGTAGCTCTTGCCGGTTTCCGGGCGCTCCATGGAAACCATGTCCTTGGTGGTGTCGTCGGCCAGCCAGCTGTCCAGAATGTCGGAGCTGATGGTAGCCTGATCGATCTCGCCGCGCTTGACCATCTCCGGGCCGCTGATCAGCTCTTCCTGATTGTAGATGTAGCGCACCGTGTCGATGTAAACGCTGTCGGCATCGTAGTTTTCGGGGTTCTTCTTCATCACCCAGTTTTCCAGCGGAGTGTACTCGGCCAGATAGAACGCGCCGCAGCTGCAGGCGGTCTCGGCGCTGGTGCAGAACTGGTCGGCAAACTCCTCCAGCAGCGGGCCGTAGGCAGGCTCGTAGGGAGCATAGCTCAGCAGGCTGAGGAAGCCGGGAAAGTCGAAGTTCAACGTGTAGGTCAGGGTGTGGTCGTCCACAGCCTTCACGCCCACGGTGGAAAAATCCACAGCCGGGTATTCGGTGGTGGTGCCGTCGGCGGCAGCGGCGGTCACGGTGCCGTTGGCATCAATGGCGTAGGTGGTGCCGTCCTCGGCCACGGTGCCGTTATTGGCGTTGTTGCGGTAAACGCAGTAGTTATAGTAGTCGTCCGCACCGGCCACATAGGGGGTGACAAGGCTTGCAGTGGAGGAAGCGTAGTCCGGGTTCAGCACATAGGCCAGCGCATCCACAAAGTCCTGCGCGGTCACAGGGCCAAGCACCTCGCCGTTGCAGTCCACCCAGTTCTCATCCCGCAGGTGGAACGTCCATGTCAGGCTGTCGGCATCCCACTCCCAAGCAGTGGCAAGGCCCTCCCGGATCTTGCCGCGGTTGTCGTACTCCACCAGCGTGTCGATGCACTGAGTGCCGTGGTAAAGGTCCGGGTCAGCTGAGCAGACCAGATAGTTCAGGGTGGCGGGCTGGCGGGAGTACAGCACGGTATAGGTGGAGCTGCTGCCGGCAGCGCCGGTGCTGCCGCCATTGGAAGCGGAAGAGCCGCCGCAGCTGCTCAGCAGACCGGCCGCTGCTACAGAAAGGGCGGCTGCGCCGCTGCCTTGCAGGAACTGGCGGCGGGAGATTGAATGAGCCATAGTAAAATCCTTCTTTCGTAAGATCTTGGCAAAAGCTTGCTTCGTGCTTTGGGATAAGAAAGGGGTAACGGAAATAGCTCCGTTACCCCTTTGTAACAGTCGGTGGCCACGGTGCGTGGTCTTATGGTCAGTATAGCATTGAATCTGTGCGCCGTCAATCGTTTTTCGGTGTGTCGGGCACATCCTTTTCTGCGGTGTTTTCCGGTGCGGCAGCAGGGGTTTCGTCCAGCGCGGCGGGGGCTGCTTTTTCCGGGGTCAGTGCTGTGATCACGGAACCGGCCGCAGCGGTTTCTGCGGGGGCGGCAGCCATCTGTACAGCTGTCTCAGCAGCGTCGGCACCGGCTTCGGCTGCTGCCTTGGCGGCTTCCTCTGCAGCCTTTTTGGCTTCGCGCTCCTCACGCAGCTGCTTTGCCTTGGCAGCGGCTTCTTCCTGCCGCTTTTTGGTGCGGGCCTTGATGCGGCACACGGTGCACACACCATCCACACTGCCCGGCGCAATGGGCTTGCCGCATTCCTTGCACAGGGTCTTGGTGCATTTGTGTACACTTACCGGGCCAAGGGTGGTGAGCTGGCGCAGCTTCATGCCGTTGATGCCATGGTTGGAGCAGGAGGCCACGCACACCTCGCACTCGCTGCACTTCCACGGCGTGATGACGATGCGGGTCTGGCCGTCGGGCAGGTCCTCCAGCTTCAGCGCACCGGCGCGGCAGGCCTTTTCGCACTTGCCGCAGCCAAAGCATTTATCGGTAAAGTTGGGCAGGTAGTAGCCGTACTTCAGCGGCGTTTCCATGGATGCCTTCAGCTGCTTTGTGCGCTGGTGCAGCAAAAGGCGGAAATCCACACCGCCGTCGTCCTCGCTGTGCAGGCCGGGCAGCATCTGCAGCAGCTTTTTGGTGCCACTTTTGGAGCCGTGGCTCACCTGCTCAAACATTTCGCGGCGGCTCAGCTCCTTTACGTGGTAGAGCGCTTCGTCCGGCTCGTAGGCCAGAGTGAACCGTGCCTCGAACATGGGCTGGCCAAAGAAATCCACAAGCCTTGTCAGCTCCTTGCGCAGCTGGGCGGCGCACAGGTCGTTCTCACATTCACCGCAGGGGGTCAGGTCCAGCACGATCTTTTTGTTCAGGGCAAGGTAGGCCAGTGTCTCCCATGTGAGGGCAGAGATGCAGGTGCGCACCATGGAATTTTTGCGGGTGGACTTTTCGCAGCCGATCCAGATGGTGTCATTGTCGGTATCGGCGGCAGAGGTGTCCCGCTGCACCTGCTCCGGCGAAGGGATGATGCAGCCGCTGCGGCAGGCAGAGACACACAGGCCGCACTCGGTACAGGGGTCCCAGTCCTTCACAAGGTTCGGGCGGGTAAAGATCTGTTCGCCATAGGGGCAGATATCCTTGCACTCGGTGCAGGGCTTGCGATGGGGATGCAGGTTCCAGCACTGGCGGCGGTTGATCTCGGGATGGGTAGTTTTCATCAGCATATCCATCGCGGTGCGTGTAAAAAAGCCCATAGTTTACTCCTTTTCCACAACCGAAGTGATGTTTGCGTGGTCGATCAGGAAACGCTGCACCTTCTGAGTGGTCACGGCAGAGGCCACAGCGTCCCGGCTGAGCACATTGCGGATCTCGGCTTCCGGGGTATCGTGCAGCTTGGAAAGGCGGACGTACTCGGCATCCACCTCTGCGTTGGACACGGTGATCTGTTCGGCCTTGGCTATGGCCTGCACCGCAAGGATGCTGCGCATCTTGCGCTCGGCATCCCGGCGGAAGGCGGCGCGCACCTCGTCCGGTGTGGTCTGGCCTGCCTTGCAGTACAGCTCCATGGTCATTTTGCTGCGGCGCAGCCGTTCGCGCAGGGCGTTCATGTCATGGTCGGCATTCTGGTCCAGAATGGCGTTATCCAGCTCCGCCGTCAGATTGGCACCGGCCATGCCCAGCAGGGCGGCTCCGGCAATTCGGTCGGCGTTGGCCTCGTGGGAGCGGCGCTTTTTCTCGCGGATGCTCTCCTTCAGGGCATCCACCGTATCAAAGCCCAGTGTCTTGGCAAAGGCATCGTCCAGCGGTACAGGCTGCTTTTGCTCCACGGTGTGCAGGGTGATGGCGAATTGCGCCGTCTTGCCGGAAAGCTCCGGCACCCGGAACTCGGCGGGATAGGTAAAATCGAACCGGAAGCTCTCGCCTGCTTTGTGGCCGTACACAGCATCCTCGGCGGCGGGCATCAGCTGACCGGTGCCCAGCACCACGGTCACATTTTCCATTTTGCTTTCCGGGATGGGTGCGCCGTCCATGAAGCCCTCAAAATCCAGCGTGACGCGCATCCCGCGCGCGGCGGACTTTTCCACCGGTGCAAAGGGGGCGCGGGTGCGGGTGAGGTTCGCCGCCTCCAGCTCCACGGCCTTTTCCGATACCGGGCGCACCCGGCGGGTGAATTCCAGCCCCTTGTATTGGCCCAGCGTGACCTTGGGCAGGGCGTTCGCATTCTGTTCCATGGGAAATACTCCTTTTATATCCAAAGCGTTTGCAATTCAAAGTCCATGTCCGGCAAGCCAGGCTTCCGCCACCTGCGAGAACATTTCGGGGTAGAGGACATCCTCCTGCGCGAAGGCATCCAGATAATATTCCACCTCAGCCCGGTCGGCAGGCTCGGTGCGCTCCCACACGGTGAACACGGTGCCGTTGCCCATGTCAAAGCTGGCGGCCTGCGTAAAGTGCTCATCCCGCGCGGCGCAGAAGAGGGCATTCCACCGGCCGGAAAGCTCGCCACCGCTGACAAAGGTCTGGGGGAGCGGCTCTGCAGTGAGCACGTACTTCGCCTCAAAGAACCGCACCGGGAACTCGTGGGTGCCCGGGATGGAGATGCCGGCGGACAGCTTGCCCTGCAGCTGGATGTCCGGCAGGGCGGCGTACTGGAACATGTCCGAGTTGTACAGCATATCGTGGGGGATCATGTAGGCGAACTCGCCCTTTTCCGCATCGCAGTGGGCATCGATCCAGTCGTCCACGCGCTGGATCTGGGCGGCATCGGTGCGGTCGTAGGTGAGCTTGTCCAGCCGGACGAATTCCGACACGGCCTTGAGGGGAAAATGATCCACCACAAAGCCCGGCAGAGCAACGGTGGTCAGCGGCGAGCAGCGCACGGACACCGCAAACACCATGGTAAAGCCCCAGTAGCAGAGCTTGACGGCGGTGTGCTTTTTCAGGCCGTCGGCCAGTGCGGCGGAACCAACGAGGAACAGCAGCAGCCACCCCGGCACGAACAGCAGCATCTGGTGGGAGCCGGTGTTCTGTACCCGGGTAAACAGCACAAGACTCACCAGCAGCTCTGCCCCTGCAAGGCAGGGCAGGGCAGGCAGACGGCGTTTTGCGGCAAACCACAGCCCCATTCCGATGAGGATGAAGTTCAGCAAACCGATGCGCAGCGTCTGTGCGGCCAGCTCCAGCGTGATGCCGCCGAAGTTGTAGTAAGAGTAGCGCCCGGCGTAGTCAAAGCTTAAAATTTTGCGCACCATGGGCAGAAGCAGCAGCACCATGGCCCCGGCCGCACACAGGCCGAACACCACCAGCCGTACCATGCGGTGCACAGCGCGGCTGGGCTGGCCATCTTTTGCCAGCCGGATGCTGGAAACTGCCAGCATCAGCACGTAGGCAAAGCAGTAGCCCACCACAAAATATAAGTACCAGCGCCGGGTGAGGATGATGCCCGCCGTGGCGGCGAAGATGAGCAGATAGCGGGGCAGGTCGATGCCGTCAAAGCGGTAGTCCAGTGTGAGCAGCATAAGCATGAAGGCAAAAATCAGCCCGAACCAGTCCGGCTGGCCCAGCACCGCCGACATGCGCACGAACGGGAAGGTAGCGCACCACGAAAAGCCGATGAGGAAATACCAGAACCGGTTCTTTACCCGTAGCATCCGGCCCACCTTGACCGTCAGGCCCGCCAGCAGCACCAGCAGGCTGGGCAGTACGCTGAATACCTGACAGAATGCGTAGTCGTCGCCGGTCTTTCCGCTCAGGCAGAACGGGAACTCGGTGAACAGGGTGATGAAATTCGTATAGTCCTCGGTGATGGAATCGAGGAGAAACCGGAAGCCTGCGCCTGTGCTTTGGGCAAAGGCGGCTTCGGCATGATACTGCTTTAGAATGTAGTTTACGTAGTCCCAGTGGTAGAGGAAGGTGCGGCTGCCGAGGGTCCAGTAAAAGTAAAGCACGGCCGCTGCCCACAGGCCCACCAGCACCGCCTTGTGGAACAGGTCCAGCTCTATACCGGCCCGGCGCAGCACCAGCAGCGCCAGTGCAAACAGTGCTGCATTGCACCACAGGCTCACCAGCGGGAAAAACAGGCTGCTGCCCGGTGCGGCAAGGCCGAATACAATAAGCGCCAGTGCCCCGGCAGCAAGGCCCAGCCAGACCTTGCCAAGGACAGACAGACGGGAAACGATTCCACTCATCCCAAAAACCTCTCAGCTGCAGAATATCACAGCTACAGTATAGCAAGCAAAATCTGCACTGTCCAGCCGCTGTGCACGGAAAACAACAAAATGTCCCGCCGCTTTGAACGCAGACGGGACATTTTGAAACGAATATTACTTATTGGAATTGGCTGCGGCCTTTGTGCTGCGGGCAGCGCGGCGCTTTGCGTTCAGGGCTTTGTTGGCGCTGATGCGGGCCGCATCGGGGTTCGGGGCCTCCGGCGCAAGGCGCAGCAGGCAGCTGCCCATGGCAGGCAGGTCTACTGTAAGGGTATAGTCCCGACCAAACACACCGCCATCGGTGGTGTGAAGCTTTGTCTTGCGGCGGCCCTTCAGTGCACCGCCCCACTCGGGGGATTCGGTGTTCAGCACCTCCTCGGCACTGCAGGGAAAGCGCAGATACAGTGGGAACTTTTTGTGGGCGTGGTCCTGCGTGTTCATGATGCACAGCAGGTTTTCGCCCCGGCCCTTGCGCAGCCATGCGTACACGCCCTCGCTGCGGCTCTCGCAGGCCACCCACTCAAAGCAGTCGGGGTTGTACTCGCCATCGTAGAGTGCAGGCTCAGTGGAATACACCCGGCACAGGTGGGCAAAGTACTTCTGGAACGCATCGTGGAAGGGGTATTTCAGCAGGTCCCAGTCCAGCTCCCGTTTTTCGTCCCACTCCCGGAAGTGTCCCATTTCGTTGCCCATGAAGTTCAGCTTCTTGCCCGGGTGCATGTACATATAAAAATAGAGGGTGCGCAGCTGGGCGCATTTTTCCGCATAGGTGCCCCACAGCTTATCAATGATGGTCTTTTTGCCGTGCACCACCTCGTCGTGGCTGAGTGCCAGCAGATACAGCTCATTGTAGAAATACTGCATACTGAAGGTCAGTTTGTGGTAGGCATCGGGCCGCTCACCAAAGGGCGTGGCAAAATAATCCAGCGTGTCGTGCATCCAGCCCATGTCCCACTTATAATCGAAACCGATGCCGTCGTAGCGGGTGGGGGCGGTGACCTTGAGGAAGTTGGTGGAGTCCTCGGCGGTGTAGATACCGGTGGGCCAGCGCTCGTTCAGGCCGTGGTTCAGGTTCCGCAGGAAGGTAACAGCACCCTCGTTCACGCCGCGGTTGGGGTCGCCCTGCCAATAAAGGGCACGGGAGATGGCATCCATCCGGATGCCATCGCAGTGGTAGACATCCATCCAGAGGGCAGCGGCGCTGTTCAGGAAGCTGCACACCTCCCGGCGGTAATAGTTGAAGTTGCAGGTGCCCCACTCGCTGTGACCCACATCGCTGTCGTACTCGTAGAGGTGGGTGCCGTCAAAGTTGGCGAGCGCGTCGCCGTTGGCGGCAAAGTGGACGGGCACAAAGTCCATGATGACACCAATGCCCATCCGGTGGCAGGCGTTGACAAAGGCCGCAAAGTCGGCGGGGTCGCCGTAGCGGCTGGTGACAGAGAAGTAACCGGTGGTCTGGTAGCCCCAACTGCCGTCAAAGGGATGCTCTGCCAGCGGCAGCAGCTCCACATGGGTGAAGCGGTGATCCAGCAGCCAGGGGATCAGCTCCCGGGCCAGCTCCCGGTAATTGTACCAGCCGTCCGAGCCGTCCTCACGGGTGGCGTTGGGCTTGTGCTTCCAGCTGCCTGCATGGAGCTCGTAGATGTTCAGGGGCAGGTTGCGGCACTTGTCCCGACGCTCCATCCAGCTGGAATCGTCAAAGGCAAAGTCCATCCGGGCCAGCCTGCTGGCCGTGCCGGGTCGCAGCTCGGTGGAAAAGGCGTAGGGGTCAGCCCGCATCACGGTGCTGCCATCCTTGCCGTGGATGCGGTATTTGTACAGTTCTCCCTCGGCAAGGCCGGGCACAAAGCCGCTCCATACGCCGGTGTCGGCCTTCTGCATGGGAACGCCCGGCCCCCAGCCGTCAAAGCCACCGCAGATCTCCACAGCCACAGCACCCGGGGCCCACACGGCAAACCGCCAGCCCTCCTGCCCAAAGTCATCCCGGCAGGGGTGCGCGCCCAGCACACGGTAGGCATCAAAGCATTCGCCCGCAAAGAACGAGCGGTCGATGGTGGGAAAATTCATGCAGATTTCTCCTTTTCTCAACGGGATACACCCGGTCATATTTACCAATAATTTTTAATCAAAATCGTCACACTTGCTGATTTTAACAGAGACTATGCAGAAAATTTATCAAACATCCACACAATTGGCGGAGTTTGTGGTATACTGAGCCTGCCGCTGCTGGGCGGCAGAAGAAATGATATGGGAGAGAGTAACTATGGCATGGTATGATACCGCAGTTTTTTATCACATTTATCCGCTGGGCCTGTGCGGCTGTGCGCACGAAAACGACGGCCAGCCCACACCGGGCGCGTTCGCAAAGCTGAACGCCTGGGCCGAGCACGCCTCCAAAGATCTGGGCTGCACGGCCATTTATATCGGCCCGCTGTTCGAGAGCGGCTCCCACGGCTATGATACCATCGATTACCGCCGGGTGGACCGCCGCCTGGGCACCAACGAGGAGTTCAGGGAGTTCGTGGCCAACTGCCACGCCCGGGGCCAGAAGGTCATTGTGGACGGTGTGTTCAACCATGTGGGCCGGGACTTCTTTGCCTTCAAAGACCTGCAGGCCAACCGCGAGAACGCCCGTTATAAGGACTGGTTCTGCGATGTGAACTTCTGGGGCAACAACGAGTACAACGACGGCTTTTCTTACGGCAACTGGGGCGGCTTCAACCTGCTGGTCAAGCTGAACCAGCGCAACCCCGAGGTGCAGAACTACCATTATGATACCATCCGCTTCTGGGTCGATGCATTCGACATTGACGGCATCCGGCTGGATGCAGCGGATGTGCTGGACTTCGACTTTATGAAGGGCCTGCGCCGCCTTGCCAACGAGGTCAAGCCTGAGTTCTGGCTGATGGGCGAGGTCATCCACGGCGATTACAGCCGCTGGGCCAACCCTGAAATGCTTCACTCTGTTACCAACTATGAGCTGCACAAGGGCCTGTGGAGCGGCCACAACGACCACAACTATTTTGAGATCGCACACACCATGCGCCGTCTGCAGGGGCTCTGCCACGACACCCGGCTCTATACCTTCTCCGACAACCACGATGTGGAGCGCCTGCCCAATAAACTGCGGAACAAGGCGCACATCCGGCACATTGCAATTCTAGTATACACGCTTTGGGGCATTCCGTCCATCTACTACGGCTCCGAATTTGGCATCGAGGGCAAAAAGGAGTGGGGCAGTGACTGGCCCCTGCGCCCCTGCCTGGAGCTGGACAAATTCCGGGATGACCTGACCACCAACCCCGTCACCAGTGTGTACGCCGCATTGGGCAGGCTGAAGGCCGAATACCCGGCCCTGAGCTGGGGCGAGGTGAAGGAGCTCCAGCTGACCACCCAGTGCTATGCCTTTGCCCGGGTGCTGGATGGAAAGGCCCTGGTGGCTGTATTCAATAACGGTGACAGCCCGGCGGAGATGGAGTTCCAGCTGCCGGTGGAAGCCAACGCTGCAACAGACCTGCTGGCCGATACCGTGGGCGCTGAGAATGTGATGACCAGCCTTGCATCTGGCCGGATGAAGGTCCAGCTGCCCTCCAATTACGCCACGGTCCTGCGTCTGGATTGACAGGACACCTGTCATGCACTATTATAATAGGGAAAAATGCTGACAGGGGGAACAACAATGAACGCAGCACAGCGCCGGGAAAAGATCTTGCAACAGCTCCATGGGGCCAGCGCACCCATCAGTGCCAGTGCACTGGCCGCAAAGCTGGGGGTCAGCCGCCAGATCGTGGTGGGGGATGTAGCCCTTCTGCGGGCAGGCGGGGCCGAAATCGAGGCCACCCCGCGGGGGTATCAGTTCCACCCGACCCCCGGCGGCTACACCGGCATCCTGGCCTGTGTGCACAGGACTGCCGATGAGATGCGCACCGAGCTTTACACGGTGGTGGATCAGGGAGGCGTGGTGGTCGATGTGGCGGTGGAAAACCCGCTTTACGGCGAACTGCGGGGCAACCTGAACCTCGCCAGCCGATACGATGTGGACACCTTTATCACCCAGGCAGCCAATACCCCGGAGTGCCTGCTCAGCCGGATGACCGGCGGCGTACATCTGCACACCCTCCGCTGCCCGGATGAAGAAACATTCCAGAGGATCGAAGCGGCATTGAGAGAGAAAGGGATTCTCTATTGATATTGTAAGAAAACTCGAACAAACTGTCTATCCCCGAAAAACGAAAAGCGTTGGATATCCAACGAAACAATGAAAGTGGTGGATTATTTTGGACATCCGCATTGAAAAGACTGACCGCGCCATTGAAAAGGCATTCATGGAGCTGCGTGCCCGCCAGCCGCTGGAGAAGATCAGGATCAAAGACCTGTGCACACTGGCCAAGGTGAACAAATCCACCTTTTATGCCCACTATGAGGATATCTATGAGCTGTCCAGCCGGTTGGAGAACAAGCTCATCCATGTCATTCTGGACAGTGTGCCCAATGTGGGGCTTACCGCTGCACACACAGAGCAGCTGACCCGTGAACTGTTCCATGCCTTTGTTCAGAACCAGGAGGCGGTGAACATCCTTTTCTCCGGGGCAAGGCAGGGAATCTTTGCCAACTGCATTGAAAAGGGTCTGCGAGACCGTCTGGCTGCCAAAGACCCCACCTTTGCAGCGGACCCCGACCGGGGCATCCTGCTTTCGTTCTGCGTGCAGGGCTGCTTCTATGCCTTTGCCAACAACAGCGGCCAGATGGACGTGGAACATCTGGTCGATCTGCTGGCTGTGATCGCCAAAGCGGCGCAAAGCCTGAACCGATGACAGAATTGTAATAATGAGAAAGGCTCCTGCGAAAGCAGGAGCCTTTCTCATTTAAAATACATGGAAACCGGTTCTTTTTATTGTTTCAATTCATGGCTCCGGCCTTTGTAAACATCTGTTCGACCTGCGCGGCGAGCAGGCTGTGCTCCGGCGCTTCCAGCAGAGGGTCTGCGGCCAGCAGAGCGGCGGCCTCGGCCTGGGCGGCGTGAAGGGTGCGGGTGTCGTTCATCAGGTCGGCGATCTGCAGGGTGGGCAGGCCGTGCTGGCGGCTGCCGAAAAAGTCGCCGGGGCCGCGGGTCTCAAGGTCGAACTGCGCCACGGCAAAGCCGTCCGAGGTGGAGCAGAGGAACTTGAGCCGCTTCTGGACGCTCTCGGCGGTGTTGTCGCTGACAAGGAAGCACCAGCTCTCGGCGGCACCCCGGCCCACGCGGCCCCGCAGTTGGTGCAGGGCGCTCAGGCCGTAGCGCTCGGCATTCTCGATGACCATGACGGTGGCGTTGGGTACATCCACGCCCACCTCGATGACGGTGGTGGATACCAGGGCATCCAGCCGGCCGGCTTTGAAATCGTCCATTACGGCGGCTTTTTCCTTTGGCTTGAGCTTACCGTGCATCAGGCCGACCCGGCGGTCGGGGAGAAGGGCTTTGGCAATGTCCTCGTAGTAACTCTTTACGGCGTTCAGCCCGCCGTCCGGCGTGTCCTCGATGGCGGGACAGACGATATATACCTGCCGTCCGGCTCCGATTTCCCGGTCAAGAAAGCCGTAGAGATCCTGCCGCTTTTTTCCGGTGATGCACCGGGTCTTGACGGGCTTGCGGCCCGGGGGCAGCTCATCGAGGATGGAAATGTCCAGATCACCGTAGATCAGCAGGCCCAGTGTGCGTGGAATGGGCGTGGCGCTCATCACCAGCAGATGGGGGTTCGCAGCCTTTTCGGCCAGCATTCCGCGCTGGCGCACGCCGAAGCGATGCTGTTCGTCCACCACAGCCAGACCCAGCCGGGCAAACTCCACGCCCTCGCTCAGGATGGCGTGGGTGCCCACCACAAGGTCGGCTTCGTCACTGCGGATAGCAGCCAGCGTGGTGCGGCGGGCAGCGGCCTTCATGCCACCGGTCAGCAGGGCCACACGCATCCCGAAGGGGGACAGCATCCGGTTCAGATTCTCTGCGTGCTGGGCGGCAAGGATCTCGGTGGGGGCCAGCAGCGCCGCCTGGTATCCGCTGCGGATGCAGGCCCAGATGGCGGCGGCGGCAACCAGCGTTTTGCCGCTGCCCACATCGCCCTGCAAAAGGCGGTTCATGGAGGTGCTGCCGGACAGATCGGTCAGAATTTCGTCTACGGCCCGGCGCTGGGCACCGGTGGGGGAGAAAGGGAGCGATGCCCAGAAGGGGGCCGGGTCGAGCCGCTGCATGGGTGCACCGGTGGAGGCGCTGCCCCGGTTCTTCATCCGCCCAATGCCCAACTGGAGCACCAGCAGCTCCTCGTAGATGAGCCGCCGCCGGGCTGCAAAAGCCTCCTCTTCCGTGGCAGGGCAGTGGATGGCCCGCACAGCATCGGCCTTGGAGAGCAGGCGGTATTTTTTCAGCATCTCCTCTGGCAGCGGGTCGGGCAGGAGTTCCGCATGGGGGAGCAGCTGCCGGATGCATTTTGCGATCACGGTGCTGGAAAGCCCCTCGGTCTGGGGGTAAACGGCCTCGAAGGGAGCGGCGGTGATCTGTGCCGCCGTGCGCACCTGCGGGTTGACCATCTGACGGCGAAGCATTCCGCCGGTCACGATGCCCTCAAAATAGTATTCCTGCCCCAGCTCCAGCTTCTGGGTGGCATAGGGATTGTTGAACCAGGTGATCTCCAGGCTGGAAACATCATCCCCGGCGGTGATGCGCTCCATCCGCCGCCCGCCCGGCAGGATGCGCCCGGCAGGTTTGGCGAACACCTCGGCCTTCACCACGCACTCGGTGTCTGGCGGGGCCTCGGCAATGGAGTAGGGACGGGAAAAATCGATGTACCGCCGGGGATAGTGGCAGAGCAGATCGGCCAGTGTCACGATGCCCAGCTTCTCGAACCGCTCGGCGGTCTTGGGCCCCACGCCCTTGAGGTAGCGCACCGGCGTGTCCGGGGTCAGGGTGGTGTGATGTTCAGCGGGCATGGCAGGAGACTCCTCTCGTGGTTTTCTTTATTCTAGCACGTCCGGCGGCAAAAGAAAACAAAAAATCCCGGAAGCCGCAGCTTCCGGGAACTTTTGGAGGTGACGACCAGATTTGAACTGGTGGATGAGGGTTTTGCAGACCCTTGCCTTACCACTTGGCCACGTCACCATATTTGGAGTGAATATTTCCACTCCATTTGGAGCGGCCGACGAGGCTCGAACTCGCTACCTCCACCTTGGCAAGGTGGCGCTCTACCAGATGAGCTACGGCCGCATGGTGGAGAGTTTGGTTTTGTCGCGCTCTCTCCGGGCGACGAATGCTATTATATGGCATTCGATGTAAAAAGTCAAGCTTTTTTCGCCTATTTTTTCAAAAAGTCATACGTTTACTGCTTTTCTACGGTGTCCGGCCAGTTTTTCAGCAGGTCATTCAGGTCTACTTTGTACTGTTTGCCGCAAAACTGGCAGTTGACCTCGGCAATGGGGTCTTCATCGCGCAGTTTTTCCACCTCTTTTTTGCCAAGGCTGCGGATGGTGCGCTCCACGCGGTCCAGGCTGCAATCACAGCAATAGTCAATGCGGGTGGAATCCAGCAGTTCGGGGTTAAAGCCGTCCAGCGCCATATTCAGGATATCGGGAATACTTTTACCCTGCTGCAGCAAGGTGGTAACGCCGGGCATTGCGCCGATATTCTTTTCCAGGCGGGTAATCTCATCCTCGGTTGCGCCGGGCATGAGCTGCACGATAAAACCGCCCGCGCACTGCACCGTCAGATCCGGGTTGACCAGAACGCCCAGCGCGCAGACCGTTGGTGTCTGCTCACTGATGGCAAAATAGTTGGTGATATCCTCGGCAATCTCACCGGAAACCAGCGGCACCTGGCCGATATAGGGTTCCCGCATACCAAGGTCGCGGATCACATCCAGCGTGCCATCCTTACCCACGGCAGCGCCGACGTTCAGGTGGCCGTCCGCGCGCGGGGGCAGCTCCACGATGGAGTTTTCGACATAGCCTTTTACATCGCCCGCGCCGTTGGAAACGGCCAGAATACGGCCCGCCGGGCCGCCGCCCTTGATCTGTACGGTGACAGAATCAGAATCCGATTTGAGCATCTGGCCCATCATGGCAACACCGGTCAGCAGGCGGCCCAGAGCTGCGGTGGTAACGGCGCTGGTTTTGTGCAGTTGCTCCATTCGGCGCACAATGGCGGTGGAATCAATGCCATAGAACAGGATGCCGCCGTTTTCCGAAATGCCGCGCAGCAGGTTGCTGCTGTTTTCATTTTTTGTTTCACACATAGAATCAATGACCTCCCGAAGCAGGGGTGCGGCGGTTAGGCCGGGGTGCCGTCTGCTTCCTGCGTATACCGCTTGACTGCCGTGATGATCCAGCGCTGGCTGTCCGGCCGGACAGGGCCAAAGCTTTCGCCATCGGCAATTTTGACCGGGTCAAAGCCGTATCTGGTTAGCAGCGCTTTGACGGTATCAAGCGGGTAGCTGTATTCCGAGAAAGATTCATGGAAGTCTTCCCCGGTATCTTTATAGTGGATATCAATGCTGAGGTCCACGCGACCTGTCTGTGGGTCATAGCGGTTGCTCCAGCGGCAGGCGGCGTCATCCTCATCAAAATCAAAAGTCTGGCCGGAAAGCACTTTTTCATGCTTATAGGGTGTGTTCAGGTCAAACACAAAAACGCCGTCTTTTTCCATAAAGAACGCGGCTTTTGCGATGGCCTTTTCAAAGTTTTCCAGCGGACCGATGTGGTTATAGGTATCGAAAGTGGAAACCGCGGCGCGGATGGTCCCGTACAGGTCCAGCTGCAAAAGGTCCTGGCACAGCAGCATGGGGTTGGTCAGCGGCAGGCCAAGGGCATCGGCTTTGTCCCGCAGGACGCTGAGCATCTCTTCTGAAACGTCAATGCCGATCATATCGTACCCAGCCTGGGCCAGCATCAGGGTCAGCTCGCCGGTGCCGCAGCCGAAATCTGCCACAATGCCATCCTGGATGCCGTGGGCTTTCAGCTCCCCGGTCACATAGGCGAACAGCGCATCATAATCGGCTGCGCCGTTGAACTCGTCATAAAAATAGGCAAATTCCTGATACGCCATGGTTTAGGCCTCCGGTGCCAGGCAGGCATCCAGATACTGGCGCAGTTCTTCGACCCCGGTCCCCTTTTCGGCGCTGGTCAAAAACACCTGCTTGCAGCCATAGGGGGCGCAGGTGATGCGGAACTCTTCCAGCTGGGCGGTCATCTCAGATTTTTTGAGCTTATCCGCCTTGGTCAGCGCCACAACAAAGGGAATCCGGTGGAAGTGCAGGTATTCCATCATCTGCACATCGTCCGCGCTGGGGGCATGGCGGCTGTCCAGCAGCTGCACCAGCACATTCAGCGCGCGGTCCGCTTCAAAATAGCTGTTGATCAGCTCGTCCCAGCGCTCACGATCCGCATTGGACACCTTGGCGTAACCATAGCCGGGCAGGTCCACAAAATAGGCGGTATCCACACGGTAAAAGTTGATGGTTGCCGTTTTGCCCGGCGTTGCGCTGACGCGCGCCAGATTTTTGCGGTTGCACAGCCTGTTGATCAGGCTGGATTTGCCCACGTTGGAACGGCCGGAAAAGACAAATTCCGGGCGGTCGCTTTCCGGCAGCTGGCTGGAAAGGCCATAGGATGCCTGAAATTCACTGCGATTATAATTCATAAATACAACTCCCTTTTCCGGCTTTTCCGCGTTGGTCACATCACGGCAGCAGGTTCCTTGGCGGTGCTCTGCTCGGTTGCGATCAGCTGGGTAGCCTGCGGCATGGTGCGTTTGTGGGCAGCGGATGCTGCGGGCAGGATGAGTGCATGTTTGAGCACCTGAGAAAGGTCACTGACGGGGATGAACTTGACGGCCTTTTTGACCTCCTCATCCACCTCGTACAGGTCGGGCTTGTTGGCTTCAGGGATGAGCACGGTAGAAATGCCCTCGCGGAAGGCTGCCATGCTCTTTTCTTTCAGGCCGCCGATGGGCAGCACATTGCCGTGCAGGGTGATTTCGCCCGTCATGGCAAGGTCGTGGCGGACTGGGATCTCGGACAACGCAGAAATCAGCGCGGTGGTCAGGGTGACACCGGCGGAGGGGCCATCCTTTGGTACAGCGCCTTCGGGGGCATGGATATGGATATCGGTGTTCTTGAACTTATCCGGCGCAATGTGGTAGGTTTCAGCATGTACGCGGGCATAGGTCAATGCCAGGTGAGCGCTCTCTTTCATTACATCGCCCAGGCTACCGGTGATCTCCACCTTGCCGGAGCCGCTGGGGATGATGGAAACTTCGATAGGAAGCATCTCTCCGCCCACGCTGGTCCAGGCCAGGCCGTTGGCAATGCCAACAGCATCGGTGCGGGAAATAAAGGTCGGCTTGACCTTTTCGGGACCGAGCATTGCTTTGACCATGGCAGGGGTAACATTGATCTTATCTTTCTCCCCTGCGGCGATCTTTTGAGCGCACTTGCGCAGCACGGCGGTGATGGTGCGCTCCAGAGTACGCACGCCGGCTTCGCGGGTGTAGCCGTCAATGATCTCATACAGCGCCGCCGGGGCCATGGTAACGCGGGATTCCAGGCCGTTATTTTTGAGCTGTTTGGGCAGCAGATGGCGGCGGGCGATGTTGAACTTTTCCACGCGGGTATAGCTGGGCAGTTCAATCACATCCATACGGTCATACAGCGGGCCGGGAATGTGGGAAGCATCGTTGGCGGTGGTAATGAACAGCACGTTGCTGAGGTCAAACGGAATATCAAGATAGTTATCCTTAAAGGTCTTGTTCTGTTCAGGGTCCAGCACTTCCAGCAGGGCACTGGAAGGATCGCCGCGATAGTCCCCTGCCAGCTTGTCGATCTCGTCCAGCAGCATCAGGGGGTTGGAGCTTTTGGCGG
>OOCX01000492.1_pt1 | contig 31050 bp, 27 predicted proteins | sample 1671231 | NCBI WGS metagenome assembly OOCX01 (sample SAMN06348135, study PRJEB24527) | human gut metagenome | biome: human gut; feature: ankylosing spondylitis patient; material: feces | host: Homo sapiens | place: China | collected 2015-10 | reverse complement strand
ACACGGCCCTTTCACGGCTGTAACATGGGTTCGATTCCCGTACGGGTCATAAAAACGCCTTTGCGCATTGCGCAAGGGCGTTTTTAATTTGACCCATACGGGAATCGAACAGGGCGGCGGTGCGCAGCACCGCAACCAAAGCCCCAGTGGGGCTTTGGTTAGCCCGCGGGTCCCAACGGCTAGGAATATCTACCGTGGTAGCTGCCGCTGCATTCGCTCGGGGGATTTTTAATTTGACCCGTACGGGAATTGCAGCTGAGCTGACCGCCGCCAGCGGCGGAAACAGGGAAGCGAAGCTGGGGCCGTGGTCAGCGGAATGCGAACGCCGCTCCAAGGCGTGAAGCATACGCTGGGAACCACAACCCGAGACAGCACGGCCCTGCGCAGCAGGGTAAGCAATCAACCCAGTGGGCTCTTTTTTAGTGCCCCGGGTTGCGGCTCCCAGCATCCGCGCGTGCCTTGGGCGGCACTTGCGTCTTGCTGGCCGCTGCCCCAACAACTCCTCCCTGCATCGGCCACTGGCCGCGGTCGTCGTTGTTGCAAGTCCCATCCTGTAGGAATGTCTACCGTGGTAGCTGCCGCTGCATTCGCTCGGGGGATTTTTAATTTGACCCGCACGGGAATTGCAGCTGAGCTGACCGCCGCCAGCGAGCAAAGACTTCCCCCGGTCGGGGGAAGATGTCGCATAGCGACAAAAAGGGGAGTACAGGGAAGCGAAGCTGGAGCCGTGGTCAGCGGGATGCGAACGCCGCTCCAAGGCGTGAAGCATACGCTGGGAACCACAACCCGAAACAGGGCGGCGGTGCGCCTTCATCTTGAATACCACATGCCATTTTATGGATAAAAAGCCCGGCAGGGGAACACGTTCAGGTGCTCTTCTGCCGGGTTTTTCTGCATTTTCCGTAAATTTCCGGCCTGAAATCGTAACAAAATTATGTCAATGAGACATCAATCCTCCATTTTTAACTGCGAAAATTGACTTGCACACCAAAAACTCTGGGATATCCTAGCACTTTCCATATAAATTCATGACAAAGTTTGGTAGAAATAATATCTTGTATACAGGCTGCACTTACGTTACAATACAGATGATATACCAATTGTACGAGCAGAAGGGAGGAAATGGAGTCCACAAGGGCGGTTTTCAATCACGAGTACGGGCCGATGGCGGATGCAGCGTGCAGTTTTTGCATCATCTGCTCCCATCGCCTGATGCTTAGAACGGGAGGATGTCAATGGAAGTCTTTTTGCAAGCACTGGTAAACGGGATCCTGCTGGGCGGTTTCTACTCCCTGATGGGTATGGGCCAGAACATCATTTTCGGTGTTATGAACATCGTCAACTTCTGCCACGGCGAAATGTTGATGGTGGGCATGTACATCACCTATGTTCTGTATACCTATTTTGGGGTGGACCCCTATGTAGCCCTTCCCATCGTTGCAGTGCTCATGTTCGGGCTGGGCGCGCTGATCCAGTCCACTCTGATCACCCCTTCGCTCAAGACCAAGAGCTTTACGAACCTGCTGTTCCTCACCGTCGGTCTGGGCCTGCTGCTCACCAACGGCGCTCTGGTCATCTTTGGTTCCACCTATTATAAGATCATTACCCCTTATTCGCAGACCTACATCCCGCTTGGCCCGGTCACCATTGCGCTGCCGCGTCTGGTCAGCTTCCTGATCCTGATCGTGGTCGCCATTGCACTGTTTGCCTTCCTCAAGTATTCCACCACCGGCAAGCAGATCCGCGCCGTATCCCAGAACCCCATTGGTGCTGAGGTCGTGGGCATCAACGTCAAGAAAATTTACATCCTGACCTATGGTCTGGGCGTTGCTCTGGCCGGTATCGCCGGCTCTCTGCTGACCCAGTTCTACACCATCTATCCCACCGCAGGCGCAAGCTTCGGCTTCCGCGCACTGATCGTCGTGGTCGTGGGCGGTCTGGGCTCCATCCCCGGCGCATTCTTCGCCGGTATTTTCCTGGGCCTGCTGGAGCAGATGAGTGCATTGTTCATCAGCCCGTCCTACAGTGATATGATCGTGTTCGTCACCTTCATCATCATTCTGGTCGTGCGTCAGGTCATGATTCTGAGGAGGCGATAAGATGGATACCAGAAAAGCAGTTAAAACCTATCACCGCAATCTGGCGATCGTTCTGGCTATCATCGTCGCCATCTTCGCAGCGATCCCGCTGGTCGTAGATAAACCTTACATCATCAACATTTTCGTTCTCACCTTCTATATGTCCACCCTGTCCATGGCGTGGAACATTCTGGGCGGCATCACCGGCCAGAACTCGCTGGGTCTGGCCGCTTACATGGGTCTGGGTGCCTATGTGTGCTGTCTGGTGGTCACAAAGACGGGCATGAACCCCTGGGTGGCCGCTGTGCTGGATATGCTCGTTGTGGGCGTTGTGGCCGGTGTCATCTTCTTCCCCAGCCTGATCCTGCGCGGCCCCTACTTCACGCTGGTGTCCATCGCGTTTGCCGAGTCCATCCGTCAGTTCATCATCAACTCGGAGTTTTTCGGCCGCGCATCCGGTGTGGGCCTGCCCTTCGGCAAGGACTCCTTTGCGCAGTTCCGCTTTACCAGCAAGGTGCCGTACTACTACATCGGCTTCATCATGATGGTGGGCGTTTACCTCATCATGAAGAAGATCGGCCGCTCCAAGCTGGGCTTTGCGCTGCGCACCATCCGCGAGGATGAGGATGCAGCCGCCGCCATCGGCATCAACCCCACCAAGTACAAGGTCATTGCCGTTGTCATTTCGGCTATCATTGCCGGTCTGGTCGGCTTCTTCTACGTCAGCTACATCCGCTACATCGACCCCGATGTTATGATCCAGTCCAAGTCCACTGAGATCGTGCTGCCGGCAGTCGTGGGCGGCGCTGCCTACATCGAAGGCCCGCTGATCGGCGGCCTCATCATGATCCCGCTGAGCGAACTGCTGCGTGCAAACTTTGCCGCCATCCTGCCCGGCATCAACATGCTGATGTATGCCATCGTGCTGATCGTGGTCATCCGCTTCCGTCCGTCCGGTATTCTGGGCTGGTACATGAACTCGAAGGTCAAGACCTTCATCGATGAAAAGATCCTCAAAAAGCCGTCTCTGGACGTGCTGGAAGAGTATGAGCTGATGGCAGACAAGGGAGGGAAGTAATCATGGCAGAAAAGCCTATTATTGAAGTCCAGGGCCTGACCAAGCGGTTCAAGGGTCTGACCGCCGTGCATGATGTTTCTTTCTCGGTGGAGAAAGGCTCCATCACCGGCATGATCGGCCCCAACGGTGCTGGTAAATCCACCACCTTCAACATGATCTGCGGCTACTACCCGCCCACCGAAGGCAAGATCTTCTACAATGGTGAGGACATCACCAACAAAAAGGCGTATGAGTACACCAACATGAAGATCGCCCGCACCTTCCAGATCATGAAACCTCTGAAGAACCTGAGCGTTCTGGATAACGTCACCGCCGCCGCCTACTTCGGCCACGCCGGTGCAAAGAGCGAAAAAGAGGCCAAGGAGCGCGCCATGGAGGTGCTGCACTTCACCGGCCTGTACGAAAAGCGTCATGTGATCTCCAAGGACATGGGCACGCCGGACCAGAAGCGTCTGGAGATGGCCCGCGCTCTGGCCACCAAGCCCGAAGTGCTGTTTCTGGACGAGAACATGGCAGGCTTGAACCCGGCTGAGACCGAAGAGGCCATCCAGCTGATCCGCAAGATCAACGAGTCCGGCGTCACCATCCTGCTCATCGAGCACATCATGAAGGCGGTCGTGAGCCTGTGCGAGAAGGTCATCGTCCTTCACCACGGCGAAAAGATCGCTGAGGGCACGCCCGAGCAGGTCATGAACGATCCTTACGTCATGGAGGTGTACCTGGGCACCAAAAAGGAGGGCGCAAGTGCTTAAAGTTGAAGGTCTGAACGCCGGTTACGGCTCTGTGAACATCCTGTGGGACATCGGCTTTGAGGTGAAGGACGGCGAGATCGTTGCCATCCTTGGCTCCAACGGTGCCGGTAAGACCACCATGGTGCGCACCATCACAGGCATGGTCAAGGCCAGCTCCGGCAAGGTGGAGTTCAACGGGGAGGACCTCTCCGGCAAAAGCTCCCGCGTTATTCTGGACAGCGGCATCGTGCAGGTGCCGGAAGGCCGTCAGCTCTTTACCGAGATGACCGTGCTGGAAAATCTGGAACTGGGTGCATTCAATAAGGAGACCAAGGCGCATTTTGCAGAAAATCTGGAAAAGTGCTATAACTGGTTCCCCAAACTGCGCGAGCGCGCAAAGCAGGCTGCCGGCACTCTGTCCGGCGGCGAGCAGCAGATGGTGGCCGTGGCCCGTGCGCTGATCGGTATGCCCAAGCTGCTGATCCTGGACGAGCCCAGTCTGGGCCTTGCCCCCAACATCGTGGACGACATTCTGGAAGTGGCCAAGACCATGGTGAAGAATGACGGCATCTCGGTGCTGCTGGTGGAGCAGGATATCACCAAAGCCCTTGCAGCGGCTGACCGCGGCTATGTCATCGAGAACGGCCGCGTGGCACTGGAAGGAACCGCCGCCGAGCTTTCGGCAAACGAGCACGTCAAGAAGGCGTACCTCGGCATCTGATTTTGGAAACTGGATGTCCGGCGGGCACTACTTCACACGGTGCGGCGGGGCATCTCGGATTAACAAGCTGTTTTTTACAAACAGAATTGGAGGACAATTATGAAAAAGATCTCTCGTAGAAGCTTCCTGAAGGCATCCGCTGTTCTGGGCAGCGCAGCTGCTCTGACCGCCTGCGGCGGCTCTTCCGCTTCCACCAGCACTGCAGCATCTACCAGCACCGCAGCATCCGGCAGCACTGCAGCAGCCAGCGGTGATACCATCAAGATCGGTACCATCTACGCAATGTCCGGCGGCAACGCAGCCATCGGCGAGAACATCCTGCGCGGCATCGACTTCGCAGTGGATGAGATCAACAAGGCAGGCGGCGTGAACGGCCAGATGCTGGAAGTCGTCCGCGGCGACCACGCAGGCGACGCAGCCACCGGTAAGTCTGAGGCAGAGCGCCTGATCACTCAGGAAGGCGTCAACGTCATTATGGGCTGCCATATGTCCGTTGTTACCGAGGTCGTGGCTCAGGTCTGCCAGCAGTACGGCATCCCCATGATCACCGCTATCTCCACGCTGGACCGTCTGACCGACGAGGACCACAAGGACTACGATTACTTCTTCCGTCTGTGCCCGCTGAACTCCGTCTACGTGGAAGATATGCTGAAGTATCTGCAGGACTCCAAGGAGCAGACCGGCAACGAGATCAAGAAGGTCGCCATCTTCACCGATAAGGCTGCCATCGGTCAGGAGCTGATCCGCTGCGTCAACCTGTTCGCACCCGATTACGGTCTGGATGTTGTGGCCGAAGTGGACTACAGCTCCAACGCGACCGACCTGTCCTCTCAGGTCCTGGCTCTGAAGCAGGCTGATCCCGATGCCATCCTGTGCGACTCTTACATCGGCGACGCTACTCTGTTCGTCCAGACCCTGAAGGAGCAGAACTACAAGCCCAAGATGATCGTTGCCAAGGCAAACGGCTTCACCGATCCTTCCTTCATCCCGAACCTGGGCGCATCCGCAAACGGCGTGGCTTCTGTTGTCGAGTTCAACCCCGACCTGACCAACGGCGTGGAGATCAACGAGGACTTCAAGAAGGTCTACAACGTCAACATGAACGGTCACTCTGCTGAGTCCTACACCGTTGTGTGGCTGTTCAAGACCGCCATCGAGAAGGCTGGCTCCACCGACGGTGCCGCCGTCCGCGACGCTCTGGCAGAGCTGTCCATCGACGGTGCATTCGAGGGCGGCCGCAAGATCGTTCTGCCCTACTCCAAGATCGAGTTCGCTCCCGAGTACGAGATCGGCGGCGCAAAGCACTACCGTGACAACACCTACGCTTCTGTTGCTATCGCACAGGTGCAGGATCAGGAGTGGAAGACTGTCTGGCCCTTCGAGTTCGCTTCCTCCAAGATCCAGGAAGTCACTCTGGGCTGATAAAGTTACCCCAAAGAACACAAAAGGCGAGCCGCCCAATGGGCGGCTCGCCTTTTTGCGTGTTGCTTCCCGTGCAGAGCGTATTCGAGTAGGGGATAGGCTGTGTGGCTTTTATGAAGTCGTTCTCCGCCGGGTATGTTCTCTTTTGCGTGCCAAAAGAGAACCAGAAAAGCACCCGCTACTTTCGAAGCGCGGGAGGCACGAATTAAGGGCTACTCGCCCTTAATAATCCCAAAGCAGTAGGCTCCACCCCAAAAAGCTGGAGATTCCCGCCTGTTCGGCGTGAAGATCTCTTAACCGCTTTTTGAGGTTCCGCCAATCAGAAGTCGCTGCGCGACGGCCGCAGGCCGACAGCAGCAGATGCCGCTTCCCGTCACGACCCCTTCCCGTAAAAAAGCAAATCCGGAATGACCGCAGTCATTCCGGATTTGCAATATCAAAAATGATTTTTCCGCTGATATTGTCAGAGCGAAGCGGAGACAATTTTAAATCGTCAACCCTTCTGGATATAGGTAAAAATATCCTCCGGTACCGCTGCCAGTGCATCCGCACCGGCAGCGGTCAGTTCTGCGCGGCCCCGGAAGCCCCACAGCGCGCCCATGGCGGGCAGTCCGGCATTGTGTCCGGTGAGGATGTCCACATCGCTGTCGCCCACAAAAAGGGTGGCAGAGCGGTCTGCACCGATCTCGTCCATCAGCGCATACAGCCCGGCGGGGTTCGGTTTGGTGGGCACGCCGGGCCTGTTGCCGCGCACAGCGGCAAAGCGGCCTGTGCCGAAATAGTGGGCGATGATCTTGCCGCAGAGCGGGTCGGCCTTGTTGGAGAACACTGCGCACTGAACACCCTGTGCCCGCAGCTCGTCCAGCAGCTCCGGGATGCCGGGATAAGGGGCCGTCTTGTCCTCCTTGTGGGCGTCGTACCGGGCAGTGAATTCAGCCAGCGTGGCCGCCAGCTGCTCCGGCGTGCGGGCATTTTCCGGCGAAAAGCGCTCCACCAGCTTCGGGATGCCGTTGCCCACCATGTGCTTGAACTGTTCCACCGTAAAGGTGGGCCAGCCGTGCTGTTCACACACCCAGTTTCCCGCATCGGCAAGGTCGTCGATGGTGTTCAGAAGGGTGCCGTCCAGATCGAATAATACAGTTTTTATCACAGAAAAAGACTCCTTACAGTTTCAGAAAAGTAAAAAAGGCAATTCGCTGCACTTTACGCTGCGCACCCTGCACTTCACCCCGCCCGGAAAGGTGAGGGTGAGGTTCGTGCGGTGCACCGCCGCGGCCCACGGCGACTGCATGGCCGTCAGGGCCGGAACAGGGCGGAGCACGCAGATGTCGTGCAGATGGAAGCCGTGCTGCCAGCGCAGGGTCAGGCGGCCGTTTTGCAGCCAGATGCCCTCTTTGCGCCAGCCGTTGTACGCACCCACCAGCAGGGCGGCAAACACAGCAGTGACCACCAGAAGCGGCACCGTGAGGGCGGGCAGGGTGTAGCGGGATACCGCTGTCAGCAGCAGGCACAGCCCGCAGGGGATGCCGGCAGGCAGAAAAAACGCCGGGATGCTGCGGCCTGCGGTGTCCACCGGGGCTTTTGGCGGCAGGACAAAGCCGGGCAGCAGCTCCTGTAGAAAAGGGCCGTCCTCCCGCCAGACCAGCAACGGGATCTCCGGCTGGCAGCTGCCTGCTGTAACGAACACCGGGCAGCAGCCCAGCGCCCATGTGGCAGGCGAGCGGCGCAGGTCCGCATAGCTCAGATGTTCCAGTGCAAGGCGCATCTCATACCGGCGCACAAAGCCGCCCCTGCTGCCAAGATGGCTCTCGGTGCGCCACACGGTGTAGTGGGCTGCATGGGCCGCACTGCGCACAAGGCTTGCGCAGAACAGCACACCGCCCAGCACCAGCAGCCATGCTGTGCCCATGGGTAGCCAGCGCGCCGCCCACGCCGCAATGCGGTTCAGGTGGGCAAAGGCCGCCGTCTGGGCATCCGGCGCATAAGGCCTGCTCTGTTTGATGGCCAGCGCCAGCAAAGCAAGAGTGGAAAGGCCGTTGGCACCCAGCACCGCGAAGGCCAGCTTTTCGCCGCCGCGCGGGGTGTGGGCCACAGCATCCCGGCGCGGCATCATGCGGTCAGCTAAAAACTGCGCGTTCTGCGCGCTCAAAAGCAGGGTCAGGGTGCGCTTCTGCCCGGCAGGGTACAGCACCACCCGGCTGGCACCGGCCAGCCGGTAGAGCAGGGGCCGCTCGATGGTGAGCGCTGCCAGCTGGTTGGCTTTCAGGCAGCGGTCCAGCCGCACGCCCAGCCGCCAGCGCACCCGCAGGGTTCCCTGTGCATCCACCCGCCAGCGGCCTGCGTGCAGCACGGCGGCGCTCACAGCGGCAAGCACTGTCAGCAGCGCCGCGCCCTGCACCAGAGCCGTGCGCAGCGCCGCCCAGTTGCGGGCAAACAGCACCTGCAAAAGCGGCAGCAGATAGAGCAGGATGGTCTTGCGCAGAAAATGCAGCACCGCAAACGGGTGGAAGCCGCGTTCGGTCATGGCGTTTCCTCCATCAGCACAGCGGCAAGGGCCTGCGCCTGCAGGGCATCCACGCCCGGCAGGAACAGCTGTACGCCCGGGCCGTGCACCACCAGCACGCTGCACCCGGCCAGCCACAGAAGCGGCGTGCGCAGGGTCCACACGCCAGTCACAGCCCGGCGGGGAAGCTGCCGTGTGATGGGAACGGCGATACCGGCCCGCACGGCAGTGTTCCGGGCGGTGAGCACTGCGGTAAAGCTGCAGGCTCTTGCCCACGCGGCGAACACAAGGCACGCCCACAGGGCACAGAAAATACACCCGGCAAACAGGCTCTGCCAGAACACAAAAGGCGCGCAGAACACGCCGGGAACAGCGGCCCAGACGCACAGCACGGCCCGGCCCTTGGGCGGGATGATCAGCGCCGTGCGCAGCAGGTCACGTTCGGTCATTTGCCGGAAAGGCCCCAGGCATCCATCAGCAGGTGCAGGGTGTCATCCTGCGTCAGGCAGAGGATGCGGTCCCACGGCAGTAAGGTGGTGTTGCCGTGGGGGATGATGAACTCCGCATCGCGGGTGATGCACACCAGAATGACGTCGCCCGGCATGGGGATGTCCTTGACCGCCTGCCCTGCAAACTTGAAGTTCTCCGGCAGCAAAATTTCGTTCAGGCTGGCAGTGCCGCCGCCCAGCGAGAGCAGCTGGCGGATGGTATCCGTCTCGATCTCGCGCTCAAGAATGTGGCTCAGGTTGTCGGTGCCGCACACTACGGTGTCCACGCCTAAGGTGTGCAGCAGCTCGCGATTCTTGGGGTTGGAGGCCCGGGCCACAGTGCGGTTCACGCCAAACTCCCGCTTTGCGATCTGGCAGGCAACAAGGTTGTTCTCGTCCGCACCGGTCACGGCCACAAAGGCATCGCAGCTGGCAACGTCGGCCGTGCGCATGGTGTCAAAGCTGATGGCATCGCCGCAGATCACCGGGATATCCAGCGAATCGGCCAGCGAACGGCACAGCATTTCCTGCGGTTCAATGATGGTCACTTTGTGGCGGTGGGCCAGCAGGCTCTGGGCCAGGTACATACCAACCTTGCCGCCGCCTGCGATACAAACTTTCATATGCTTCCCTCACTTTTTACTTTGCCAGTGCGCGGAACACCGATTGCTCGGTGAGCACCGTGGGGCAGATGGTGTCGATCTCGTAAGCCTTGTGGTACAGCACCTGCAGGTGCGGGTCGGACACGCGGCAGATCACCTTCTCACGGCGGAAGATGCTTTTTGCGATCTGTGCCGCCATCAGGTTTACCGAGTCGTCCTCGCTCACAGCGGCCACGGCATCGCAGCTGTCAATGCCGCCCTGCCGCAGGGTATCCGGGTCGGTGGGGTCGCCCACCAGAGCCGTGCCGCCAAAGCTGTAGTCGTCAAAGGCATCCAGACGCTTGAGCTGTTCGGGATCCTTTTCGATCAGCGAGATATCATGGCCGATGCGTTCCAGATCGCGGATGAGGGAAGCGCCCACCTGGTCGCAGCCGATCACCAGAATATTCATATGGATTCACCTCGTTGTAGAATAGTTCAACAAAAATACCAAGGGTGTTTAAACTCTGTTTTGATTTGCGGATAAAATAGAAGGAAAAGGGTCTTTGCATCAGTATAACACATTTCCCAGCGCAGTAACAGCCTGCAGGGCAAAAGTGGCGGCGGGCGTAAAAATTTTCGCATTCTGCGTGCGTGCAGAGACATAGTATGGTATACTGGAAGAAAATAAGCTGCTGTGCCTTTGTGCACAAGGAGGGGTACTTACGTTTTTTGAGATCATCAAAGCCATCCTGATGGGCATTGTGGAGGGCATTACCGAGTGGCTTCCCATTTCGTCCACCGGTCATATGATCCTGCTGGAACAGATCATCAAATTCAACGCAAGCGAAGAGTTCATGTCCATGTTCCGTGTGGTCATCCAGCTGGGTGCCATCATGGCCGTGGTGGTGCTGTTCTGGGGCAAGCTGTGGCCCTTTGGCATGAAGCAGGGCAGAGTCATTTCCAAGCCTAGCGTGTGGAGCCTGTGGTTCAAGGTGGTAGCGGCCACGATCCCGGTGCTCATCATCAGCCCGCTGGACGACTGGATGGAAGCTCACTTCTACAATTACATCACGGTTGCCGCGATGCTCATTCTGTACGGCGCGCTGTTCTTTGTTGTGGAGAACCGCCGCGCCGCGCCGCACGTGAGCCGACTGGAGCAGATCACCTACCGCGATGCCATCATCATTGGCCTGTGGCAGTGTCTGGCCATCATTCCGGGCACCTCCCGCTCCGGTGCCACCATCGTGGGCGGCCTGCTGCTGGGCCTGTCCCGCGCCTGTGTGGCAGAGTTCACCTTCTATCTGGCCATCCCGGTCATGGCGGGCGCATCCCTGCTCAAGGTGGTCAAGTTCGTTGTCGGCGGTTCTGTGATGACCGGCACCGAGGTGGCTGTGCTGGCAGTGGGCTGTGTGGTGGCCTTTGGCATGAGCCTTGCCGCCATCCGCTTCCTGATGGATTACGTCAAGCGCCACGATTTCAAGTTCTTTGGTGCCTACCGCATCGTGCTGGGCATCATCGTGCTGGCAGTGGCGGCTGCGACGGCAATCTTCTGATTTTAAGCGGAAGAATTATTTTTATAATTTACGACCCCGGAAAATCTGCGGATTTTCCGGGGTTGTTTTTTCACGGGAAGGGTCGTGAAGGCAAGCGGCATTTGTTTTTTTACGGTGCTGTGAGCGGCAAAAAATTTCGATGCAGCCAAGGCGGGTGCGCCCTCTGCGGCAGCGCTGACGCGATGCCATTGTCTGCCAAAGGGCACAGGACTTTGCCAGATTTAAAGATGCCGCTTTTACGGAGTGCGAGGGCTTTCTGCGCTGGATGGACTGGCACCCGGAAGCGAGGACGTGGAGGGTGTGCCCGCCGTCCTTTACGACAGCACTTTTTCTTTGCAAAAAGATGTGCTATACTACAAAAGAAGAGAGTATGCGGCAGCGTGCCGCGCAAACAAAATGGAGGAAACTGCTATGGAAGCATCCAAGGTCTATTATACAGATTTCCGCTGTCCTGTGGGCACCAGCCTGTTGGACAAGCTGCGCCGCGTGTGCATCGCCGCCGGGATCAAGGATATTGATATGGATGGCAAGTTCGTTGCCATCAAGATGCATTTCGGTGAGCTGGGCAATCTGGCATTCCTGCGCCCCAACTACGCCAAGGTGGTGGCTGACCTGTGCAAGGAGCAGGGCGGTCTGCCGTTTCTGACCGACTGCAACACCCTGTATCCGGGCAGCCGCAAGAACGCACTGGAGCACCTCACCTGTGCCCAGCTGAACGGCTTCTGGCCCATGACCACCGGCTGTCAGGTCATCATTGCGGACGGCCTGCGCGGCACCGATGAAGCAGAGGTGCCGGTGCCGAACGGCGAATACTGCAAGACGGCAAAGATCGGCCGCGCCATCATGGACGCAGATATCTTTATCAGCCTGACCCATTTCAAGGGCCACGAATCCACCGGCTTCGGCGGTACTCTCAAGAACATCGGCATGGGCTGCGGCTCCCGCGCAGGCAAGATGATACAGCACGCCGCCGGACACCCGGAGGTGCAGCAGAGCCTGTGCCGCGGCTGCCACCGCTGCGCGAAGGAGTGCGGCTCCGATGCCATCACCTACGATGCAAACAACAAGGCCGTCATTGATCAGACCAAGTGCAAGGGCTGCGGCCGCTGCATCGGTGCCTGCAACTTTGACGCCATCTATTCTCAGTGCGACAGCGCCAATGAGATGCTGGACCGCAAGATGGCCGAGTACGCGGCTGCCGTATGCGCAGGCCGTCCCTGCTTCCATGTTTCTCTGGTGCAGGACATCAGCCCCAACTGCGACTGCCACTGCGAGAACGATGCTCCCATCCTGCCGGATATCGGCATCTTTGCGTCCTTTGACCCGGTGGCGCTGGATCAGGCCTGCGCGGACGCCTGCCTGAATGCACAGCCGCTGCCGAACAGCCAGCTGGGCCAGAACCTTGCAAAGCCCGGCTGGAACTGCCACCACGACAACTTCAAGGATTCTAACCCCAATGTCGAGTGGAAGGCAACGCTGGAGCAGGCCGAAAAGATCGGCATGGGCACTCGCCAGTACACCCTGAAGAAGATCTGAACATAAAAATAAGCCCGACAACGTCGGGCTTATTTTTATGTCTCTTGCATTCAGGGGCAGACGGAACGATCAATACTCGCTGGAAGCCGGGACCAGTACGTCAATGACATCGGCCAGGGCTTTCCAATTTTCCTCGGAACAGCCGGGCAGCTCTTTGGCATCCAGACCGGCATCCTCGATGCGGCCGGTCATGCTGTCCTTGTCGGTCAGCAGGGTCTCGGCATCGGCCTTGATGAGAGGCCAGGCATCGGCAAAGCTCTGCTGGTCATCGGCGCTCAGGCTGTCGAACCACTGGGTATAGGCATCTTTGATGTCGCTGACCGGCTGGATGCTCATGTTGCAGCCATCGGCCCATTTCAGCAGGGAAGCCGCCGCGATGACGGATTTCAGCGAGCAGCCGGACACGCCGGGGCCCCAGCCAAGGCAGGGGGCAAAGGCATCGTCCGGGTCAGAGAGGGAAAACAGGGAATTCTCGCCTGCGTCCAGCGGGCCCACCTTGCCGGTGTCGGCGGTCACAGTGGAAGAGGGGATGCTCTCGCTTGCAGAAGCGGAAGAGCTGGAAGCGGCAGTGCTGCCGGAAGAGGTGCTGCAGCCTGCCAGCACGCCGCACAGCAGGGCGGCGCAGACCAGCAGGGAAAGAATACGCTTGCGAATCATAGGAAAGCCTCCTTTTATCGTGTTCCGGCCCATCTGCCGGAGAAACTGCTCTGGTACATTTCTAGTATACTGTTCTGCCGGGCTGTTGTCAATCGGCGTGCGCAGGACGATTTTTCACTCCGGCTGTGCAAACTATACAAACTTTTGTCCTTTTTTTCTCAGTCGGGCGGGATTGACATTTTTTGCGCTGGCGCGTATAATCCGGCCATGGTCAAACTGGGAGAAATGAGTGAAGAACCGGAAAAAGGGGGAGAAACGGATGCAGAAATTTCTGCGGCGGCTGGAACGCTTTTCACAGTCGCTGCTGTCGCCGCTGTCTTATCTTTCGGCGGCGGGCCTGCTGCTGGTGCTGGGGGCGCTGCTCACCAGCAAGCCCTTGTGTCAGGCGCTGCCGGTGCTGCAGTGGGCTCCGCTGCAGCTGGTGGGTCAGCTGCTCTATAACGGGATGATGGTGCTCATCAACAACCTCAGCGTCATTCTCTGCGTGGGGGTGGCTGCCGTGCGCGCCAAAACCGAAAAGCAGGATGCCGCCCTGCTGGCGCTGATGGCTTACCTTGTGTTCCTCACAGCCAACCACACCGCGCTGGAAGCGCTGGGACTGCTTGCCCAGCCCAACGGGATGACCGGCCTTGCGGGCACGGGCCAGACCACCATTCTGGGCATTCAGGTGGTGGACACCGGCGTGGCAAGCGGCATCGTGCTGGGCTTTGCGGCGGCGTGGCTTTTCAACCGCACCTGCGAAAAGCAGTTTTATGGCATGATCACCCAGCTCTATTCAGGTCTGCGGTGGTCGTTTTTGTGGCTGTCGGCGCTGGCGGTGGCACTGGGGCTGGGGTTCTGCTTCGTCTGCCCGCCGCTGCAGCGGGCGGTCAGCGCCCTCACGGGCTGGATCGCGGCTTCAGGGAACGCGGGTGTGTTCCTTTACGGCTTTCTGGAACGGCTGCTCATCCCCACCGGCCTGCATCACCTCATCTATATGCCCTTCCAGTTCTCTTCGCTGGGCGGCAGCCTGACTGTGGGTTCTGTGACCTACACAGGCGCTTACGCCGTCTGCATGACCGAGTACACCATGGGCCTGCCCCTCTCAGACGGCATCGTCTGGATGTACACCGGCTTCACCAAGACCTTTGGCTATCTGGGCATTGCAGCGGCCTTCATCTTCACGGCCCGCAGGGAGAACCGTGCCCGTACCGCCGCCGCTATGATCCCGCTGGCGGTCACGGCCTCGGTGGCCTCCATCACCGAACCCATTGATTTTCTGTTCTGCTTCGTTTCGCCCCTGCTCTGGGTGGCCCATGCGGTCATTACGGGCGGCTTTATGGTGCTGCTTCATGTCCTGCATGTCCGGGCCTTTACCTCCAACCTGCTGGGGTCGCTGGTGTTCAACCTGAGCGCCGGGGAGCAGCTGCAGAACCTGCCGCTGCTCTATCTGCTGGGCCTTGCGGAGATCCTGACCTACTTTGCCGTGTTCAGCATCCTCATCAAAGCAAAGGATCTGCCCACCCCGGGCCGGGAAGCAGCCCCTTCCACAGACCAGTCCCCGTACGCCGACCCGCAGGAGGTGTGCCGGTTCATCGCCGCGCTGGGTGGGCCGGAGAACATCGCCCAGCTGGGAAACTGCTTCACCCGCCTCCGGCTCACGGTGCGGGATGCCTCGCTGCTGGATATGGGGGCTCTGCTCTCCCTGCCCCATAAAGGTCTTGTGGTGCAGGGCACCCGGGTCCAGCTGGTCTGCGGCCTGCACGCCGCCCAGCTCCGCCATGCGCTTGAACAGCAGCTTGCCGAGATGGCCCCGGTGTGATTGCATTTTGATAAGAGAAACGGTATAATTGTGGCGAAACCTCTCAGTCGTCTGCGGCGACAGCTCCCCTGACAGGGGAGCCAAGAAAGGCCCCTGCCTCTCCTATTAGGCAACAACAACAACCGCCGCCAGTGGCGGATGAAGGGAGTTGTTGTTGGGGCAGCGGCCAACAAGGCACAAGTGCAATACTTTGCACGAAGTGAATGTTGGGAGCCGCAACCCGGACAAGTGGCATTGCGAAGCAATGACGGAGAGGTTTAGCAATGGATAACCTGAAAATAAAGGAGAACATAAAATGCAGAATAACACCTTTTCCGTCGAAGGTCTCTTCGATTTCCTGAACGCCGGTGTCAGCGCCTTCCACTCCACGGCTGCGGCTGTGAAGATCCTGGAGGAAAACGGCTACCAGAACTGCCCCGAGAGCGCAGCCTGGGAGCTGGTGCCCGGCGGCAGATATTACACCACCCGCAACGGCTCTGCCGTGCTGGCATGGCGGATGCCCAAGGGTGAGCTGACCGGCTGGCATGTCACCGCCAGCCACAGCGATTCTCCCACCTGGCGCATCAAGCAGCTGGATGGCGGCAAGGACGCAGTCTTTGCCAAGGCGGAGACCGAGGGCTACGGCGGCATGATCATGCCCACCTGGCTGGACCGTCCCCTGAGCGTGGCGGGCCGCATTCTGGTCCGCACGGAGAACGGCATCCGGAGCCTGCTGGTCCACCCCGACCGGGCGCTGGCTGTCATCCCCAACCTCTGCATCCACTTCAACCATGACCTGAACAACGGCATGAAGTACAACCCTCAGGTGGATCTGCAGCCCATCTTTGGTGAGGCAGGCTCCACCCTGCGGGACGCTCTGGCTGCGGAGGCCGGGGTCAAGGCTGAGGACATCGTGGACGCTGACCTGGTGCTCTGCACCCGTGAAAAGGCCGAGCGCGTGGGCCTGAAGGGCGAATATTTCATGTCCGGCCGCATCGATGACCTGGAATGCGCCTACACCACCCTGTGGGGCTTCCTGCAGGGCCGCGGCGAGGAGGAAGGCCGGGGCGACATGTGGGTCATGTTCGACAACGAAGAGGTAGGCTCCTCCAGCCGGCAGGGCGCACAGGGCACCCTGATGGCCAATGTGCTGGCCCGCATTGAGGAAAAGCTGGGCGTGACCCGGGAGCAGAGCATCCGCGCCTGCACCAACAGCCTGCTGCTGAGCGCCGACAATGGCCACGCCACCCACCCCAACCACCCCGAAAAGAGCGATCCCGCCAATGTGGCGGTCATGGGCGGCGGTGTGCTGCTGAAGTACAATGCCCGCCAAACCTACACCACCAGCGGCTTTACCGGCGCTGCCTTTGCCGAGATCTGCAAAAAGGCCGGTGTGCCGGTGCAGGTGGCCGCAAACCGCGCGGATGTTCCCGGCGGTTCCACGCTGGGCAACCTGCTGGGCCACCAGATCCTGATCCCCATGGTGGATATCGGTCTGGCACAGCTGGCCATGCATTCCGCAATGGAGACCGCCAGCTGCAAGGATGCCGAGTACATGGCAAAGGCCGTGGCCGAGTTCTATAACACGCCCATCTCCCAGCCTGTGGACGGCGAGTGGAAGCTGGGCCTGTGAGCGCTGTGACCGGGCGCTTTGCCCCCAGCCCCAGCGGGCGGCTGCATCTGGGCAATCTGGCCTGCAGCCTGCTGGCCTGGCTCAGCGCCAGAAGTCAGGGCGGGCGCATCGTTCTGCGCATTGAGGATCTGGATGCCGAGCGCTGCCCCCGCAAATACGCCGATGCGCTGGAAGAGGACCTGCGCTGGCTGGGCCTTGTCTGGGACGAGGGCGGCAGCAGCGGCGGCCCCAACGGCCCCTATTACCAGAGCGAGTGCGCCGCCATCTACACCGAGAGCTATAACAAACTGGAAGCACAGGGCCTTGTTTACCCCTGTTTCTGCTCCCGTGCCCAGCTCCATGCCGCCAGCGCGCCCCACACCTCCGACGGCAATGTGATCTATCCCGGCACCTGCCGGGGGCTGACAGCGGAGCAGATCGCCGAAAAGCGCAAAAAGAAGGCCCCGGCCTATCGTCTCATGGTGCCCGATGAGGACATCACCTTCACCGATGGCTGTATGGGCCCCCACACCGAGAATCTGCTCCGCGACTGCGGGGATTTCTACCTCCGCCGCGCCGATGGCGTGTTTGCCTACCAGCTGGCTGTGGTGGTGGACGATGCCCGCATGGGCGTGACGGAGGTGGTGCGGGGCGCAGACCTGCTCTCTTCCACCGCCCGGCAGCTCTACCTCTATCGCCTGCTGGGGCTGAAAGCGCCGCAGTTCGCCCATTGTCCGCTCCTGCTGGCCCCGGATGGCCGCCGCCTGTCCAAACGGGACGGCGACCAGAGCCTGGAAAATCTGCGGGCAAAGTATACGGCGGAAGAGATCGTGGGCAGGCTTGCCTTTGCCTATGGTCTCCAACCTGAACCGGCTCCCCGCACCCCGGTAAGCCTGATCCCAGACTTTTCCTGGGACAAGGTGCCAAAGCAGGACATCTGCCTGCCGGAAGGTCTGTTTTAAGCAAACCCACGATTTTTGCCATGCCCGTGCAAAGATCGTGGGTTTTTCTTTACAAAAAAAACAACTTATGGTAAAATATAACTAGAGATTTTGCCGAAACAGAAAGGAGCCTGTTATGCGTAAAATGTTAAAAGCGTCGAGTTTGTTGATCTGTGCAATGCTTTTGCTCAGCGCATGTGCAAGCTCTTTGAATCTGAGACCGGGGCCTTTCCGTTCGGAAATGCAGGATGTTTTTGTTCAGCAGACGACACTTGCGGTTCCGGCCAGCCATGCCGAGCATGGAGAGGACTATGTTATTGAGTGGCAGGACCCCGTGATGGAAAAGCACGTCCGGAAATGGCTTGACCGCCCGAAGGGGGATATCTATCACAGCGATGTCTGGGATTATCAGCGCGTCACGATAAATTCCGGAACCGGCGTGAAAGATCTCCTCGTCAAAGATGCACCGGACGGGGAAGATATTGGGGGAACCGTTAATGGCAATGATCAGCTGGAAGCCTGTGCGGTCAGGGTAGAGGGAACGTATGATCCGGTGACCTCTCTGGCAGACCTGCGGCATTTTGACAGCTTGCAGGTATTGTCGGTCAATAATAGAAGGGGAGCCCCACCCATTACAGATCTGACAGGTCTGGAGGAATGCAAAAATCTGATGCTTTTGAGTGTGCCCAGTGTGGAGAGCAGCGCATTCCCGACCTTTGCAAAGCTGGATTCTGTGGTAAAGCTGGAATATGGCAGTGACGGGATCCGGGCGGATTCCAATGTCTCCGACCTTTCGGCGCTGGCGCAGATGAAGTCGCTGAAGATGCTGTGGATCACCGGCAGTGAGGTCGATCTGACCCAGCTGGCCGGAGCTGACTTGCGGGTCCTGAGACTGGACGTGACCCGGATCGGTTCGCTGGAACCGCTGAAGCAGATGGAAAATCTGAGCTTTCTGCAGCTGTGCCAAGGGCCGGAGATCGACAGCTTTGCCCCGCTGGCGGAGAGCAGTGTGCAGTATCTGAGTATGTCTCTCTCTCAGGGTGCACAGGAAGCCTACAAGGACATGGATTATACCCCCCTGACCCGGATGCCGCAGCTGATCTGGCTGGATCTGACCAATCATTCCACGTTTGATACGGAAACCTGCAAAAAAATGCTGGCAAACGATACGGCCCTGAAATATCTGAAAATTTCCTATACATCGGCGGCCAAAGATGCCGAAGAGCTGGATACAGCGCACCTGAAAGAGTTCACTGCCCCAGCTCCGTAATGCCCCAAAATGCAAAACACCCATGCCAGCGTCGGCATGGGTGTTTTGCAATGCAGATTCAGAGCCGCTGGGGGACCCGGCTCTCACTGTGTTCCAGTGCGGTCATGGCCGTATCCAGAACCATGGCCAGCAGGATGCCCAGCAATACATCAATGCAGCTGTGCTGCTTGAGCAGGACTGTGGATGCAATGATGGAAACGCAGAGCACGGCGGAAGCGGGCCGCATCCAGCGGCGGCCGGGCGTTTCAAAGATGCGGCTGCGGTAATAGGCCATCATCAGGGTGACGGAGTTGAACACATGGATGGAGGGGCAGACATTGAGGGGCGTGTCGGTGGCATAGAGCGTCCGCACGGCCTGAGCAAAGAGGTCGCTGCCGTACACCCGGTAGGGCCGCAGGTCAAGGCCGGTGGGCAGGATGACATAGCAGGCCAGCGCAATGGTCATGCCCGCAAACAGGGGCAGGCAGAGCCGCCAGAAGTCGGCCCGGGGCGCTTTCCACAGCAGGTAGAACAGGGTGAACGGGATCCACAAAAACCACGCAAAGTAGGGCACGATGGCATATTTGCAAAAGGGGATCAGGTCATCCAGATGGCAGTGCACCAGAACATCGGGCACGGCAATATGGACTTCGAGCCAATGGAACGCCGAAAGGTAAAACAGGAGATAAAACGCCATGAACGAAACGGGATGGCGGGAAAACCAGTTGCGCATGGAACACACTTCCTTTTCTGGAATGGGGGCTGCAGCCCCGCCTAAAGTTCTTTGCAGCGTATGATTATACCGCGCAAAGACGAAGAAAACAAGACAAAAAGCTGACAAAATCGTGAACACATCCGCGCGGAATTTGGTATGCTTTGGGGAAGCGGATGCAGGGGAGAGAAGCTTCTGCCTATTGATACGAGACAGGATGCGGGTTTCCTGCACAAAAAAGGCCCTCCCCGCCAAAACTGCAATGGCGGAGAGGGCCGGATATACGGAAACTCAGATCACCTTTTGTTCCATCCACCTGCCGCGGACAAAGCGGACGCAGAAGAACAGCGAGCGCATGGCCCAATCCAGGAACATGCCCATCCAGATGAACAGCAGGCCGCAGTGGAACTTGAGCACCATCAGGTAGCAGAAGGCCACCCGGAACACCCACATGGAGATGACGCTGACCGTCATGGTAAAGGCGGCATCTCCGGCGGCGCGCAGGATGTTGGGCAGGGTGAAGCTGGAGGGCCACAGGATCAGCGACACTACGTTGAACCAGACCATCAGCTCCAGTGCCATGCCGTAGGCCTCCGGCGAGAGGTTGAACCAGGAGAGCGCCAGCTTGTTCAGGAAGAACAGGCCGGAAAGATTCATCACCCAGTCCCCGGCGTAGGCGGTCAGGAGCAGCAGGCGGGAATAGCGCTTGGCCTGCGCCTTTTCCCCGGCACCCAGACACTGGCCCACAACGGTCAGCGCGCCGATGCCCACGGCGGAGGCGGGCACATTCAGGAAGCTGGAGATGTTGCCCGCCACGGCGTTTGCGGCAATGGCGGCGGTGCCCAACGTGCTGGTCAGGCTGGAGACCGACAGCTTGCCGATCTGGAACATGCCGTTCTCAATGCCGGCGGGAATGCCGACTTTCAGGATGCGCTTGATGAGGTCGAGGTCTGGCTTCAGGTCGGTGAGGTGGTCGATGCGCAGCGCACAGTCCGGCTTCTGCAGCAGGAACATCACGGTGAAGCAGGCGATCATCCGGCTCACGAGGCTGGCGGTGGCCGCACCCATCACGCCCATGCCGAACCCGTAGATCAGGATGGCGTTGCCGCCAATGTTCACCACGTTCATCACCAGGCTGGAAAGCATACTGATCTTGCTGTTGCCCTGGGCGCGGAACAGAGCCGCACCGGCATTGTACACGCCAATAAAGGGGTAGCTCAGGGCCGAGAGCAGGAAATAGGTCTCAGCGTAGCGCATCACATCCGCGTCAATGGAGCCGAAGATGCCCCGCAGGATGGCGTGCCGTCCCACCGCCACGATGACGGCGGTGACCACGCTGAGCGAGATCATAATGAACATGATCTGGGCGGCGCTGGCCTTGGCCCGTTTGGGCTCCCGGTGGCCGATGTACTGGCTGGCGACCACCGCGCCGCCGGTGGCCAGTGCGCTGAGCAGCTGGATCATCAGCACGTTGAAGGAGTCCACCAGGCTCACGCCCGAAACGGCGGCTTCGCCCACCGAGGAGACCATCAGGGTGTCCGCCAGACCGATGGAGATGCTGAGGGCCTGCTCTGCCACCAGCGGCAGGAAAAGTGAAATGAGCTGTTGACGGTTGAACAGCGGTCTTGATGTGGTCGATGCGTCTGTCATGGTGTCCTCCCTTGGCGCGTGGATTCAAACACACCCATGATAGCGCGGAATGACGTGAAAATCAAGATGTTGTATCCAACAAAATCGAAAAATCAGGCAAACTCTTTGCTGGGGGTCAGGCTGGTGCCGTAATAAACAATGTAGTCGTAGGGGACCTGGGGATTGTACGCGGCCAGATCGCCGTACTTGGCCAGAATGTCGTTCCGCAGGTTCTCCGGGGTGTAGGGCTGCCCGGCGGAAAGGGTGTCGGCGCAGACAGCGTTCCACATGCTCTCGGTAAAGGCGGCGCAATTGAAGTAGGCCGACCAGTGGTCAGACTTTGCAAGATTGCGGTTGACCACGTCCAGCTGGCCCTGATCCAGCGAGGTCTGGACAGCATAGATGTTCTGGTAGTAGGAATCGGCCAGATAGCGCTTGTAGTAGCCCTCCAGATTGTACCAGATGCCGGTGTGCTCCCAGCGGTTGCCGCGGGGGCTGAAGGTCATCTCGGTGTTGGGCGCGATCCGCAGGCCGCCCACCTCGATGTCGTGGTCAGAGACGTTCCGCACCGAGAGGAAGGAGTGACCGCTGGAATTGATGGAGGCATCGCCCCGGTCCTCGGCCCGGGCGTAGATGCGCAGCAGGGCCACGGCACCCTCGGCGGGTTCTGCACCGTAGGCCTGCACGGCAGATCTATGGTCGGCCTGTTCAAAATCGTAGGGGCCGCCGGTGCTGGTGGTAAAGCCGACGATGTTGCGGATCTGATCCTCAAGGGGGCTTACATCGGTGATGACACGTTGGTCCTGGGGTGCGGGCGTGGCGGCGGGAGCCTCGGCCAGTGCGGCGGTGCTGCCGGACACGCACAGGGCCAGTGTCAGGCAGAGGGAAAGGGCGCGGAACTGCTTTTTCATGGGGGAACCTCCAAAGAGAAAAAATTCAGGTCAAGGATAGACGATTTTTGGGACGCTGTCAAGAAAAAGATGTCTGCCGCCTTTACCCCCGGTGCTGGATGTGTTAAAATGTAGCTGGCAGCCGTGCCCGGTGTTTTGGGGCATGGGACCGATCGGAAGGTAAATGAATCTGACCCAGAGAGGGGAACAACCTATGCCAAAAGAAGCACACAAGGTCGTGGTCATCGGGCACCGCAACCCCGATACCGATTCCATCTGCTCCGCCATTGCCTATGCGGAGCTCAAAAACCGCACCAGCACGCTGGTCTGTGAGCCGCGCCGTGCCGGTAAAATGAATCAGGAGACCGAGTTCGTCCTGAAAAAATTCGGTGTCACGCCGCCCCGGATGTGCACCGACGTGAACCCCAAGATCCGGGACGTGGATTACCGCGAGATGCCGGGCATCCCGGGCTCCACCAGCCTGCGCCGCGCGTGGAAGATCATGCGCGACCAGCAGATCGACACCCTGTCCATCACCAGCGCGGACAACGAGCTGGAGGGCATCATCACGGTGAAGGATCTTGCCACCGCCAACATGGATGTGTTCGATACCGCAGTGCTGGCCAAGAGCCGTACCTCTTATAAGAATATCCTTGAAACGCTGAACGGCACCATGGTGGTGGGCGATGCAGACGCGGTCTGCACCACCGGCCACATCAAGATCGGCACCGCCACCCCCGAGCTGCTGGAAAGCAGCGTGGAAAAGGGGGATATCGTCATTCTGAGCAACCGGTACGAAAGCCAGCTCTGCGCCATTGAAAAGGAAGCCTCCCTGATCATCATCTGCAATGGGGCCAAGGTGGGCCGCACCATCCAGCGCATTGCCGATGAGACCGGCGTTGCCATTATGACCACCCCCGTGGATACCTACGCGGCGGGCAAGCTCATCAGCCAGTGCGCCCCCATCTCCTATTATATGACCCGGGACAACATCCTCAAATTCACTCTCGTCACCCCTGTGGCCGATGTGCTGCGGGTGATGGCAAAGGTGCGCCACCGCTATTTCCCCATCCTCGATGAGGATGGCAAATACTGCGGCATGGTCAGCCGCCGCAACGTCATTGCCCTGCGCAAGCGGCGCATCATTCTGGTGGACCACAACGAGGCCACCCAGGCCGTGGAGGGCTTTGATCAGGCCGAGATCCTGGAGATCATCGACCACCACCGCATCGGCAGTCTGGAGACCAGCGGCCCGGTCTACTTCCGCAACCAGCCCGTGGGCTGCACCGCCACCATCATCACCCAGATGTACGATGAAAACGGTGTGGACATCCCGCCCCAGATCGCGGGCCTGCTGCTGGCGGCTATCCTTTCGGATACGCTGGCCTTCCGCAGCCCCACCTGCACCCCCGTGGATGAAAACGCCGCCAAGCGTCTGGCCAAGATCGCAGGCGTGGACATTGAAGAGTTTTCCACCGAAATGTTCGAGGCCGGTGAAAAACTGGACGGCAAGACCCCCGAAGAGGTCTTTTTGCAGGACTTCAAGGTGTTCATGTGCGGCGATATCCGCTTTGGCGTGGCGCAGGGCAGCTACATGACCCGCAAAAACCTGCAGGCCGCCCAGGCGCTGCTCCAGCCCTATCTGGAGGAGGCCCGCAATAAGCAGAACGTGGAGGACCTCTATATGCTGCTGACCGATGTGCCCAAGGAGGAGAGCGTGGTCATCTGCACCGGCCGCTACGCCGCCGAGGTGTTGAGCAACGGCTTTGAGAGCCGGCCCGCCGCCGACGGCAGCTGGACGCTGCCCGGCGTGGTCAGCCGCAAAAAGCAGTTCATCCCCGCCATGATGAGCGCCTATCAGGAGCTGTAACCCCCCGATACAAAACACGAAGCCCCCGGAACCCTGCATGTTCCGGGGGCTGTTGTGTTTTGTAAGGGAGCGTCAGGCTGCGACTTTTAAGGGAGAGTTATCAGTCCAGATGGTGCCATCCAAAAGCTTTGTTACGGCCAGTGTGCCGTTCACGCTGACCCGCGCGGGGTCCAGCGCATAGAAATCGCTCTCCCGCAGGTTTTCGGGGTCTGCCGTGGGGGAGATGCCCACCACGCACACCCAGTGTCCGTAGGTGCTGCTGGTGGCGATGTGGGGGTAATTGACCTCTTTCCAGCCGGAGCCGGAGAGATGGTATTCATAGCTTGTCACGCGGTTGGTGTGCTTGGACACGCCGCTGACGGCGGTGTTTTTCAGATGTACGATGACGGGCCGCCCGGCCTGCAGCTCTTCATACAGGCGGGAAAGGCAGTCGGAAAGGGAGCCGCTGTAAGCGTAGTACCCGGCGGCAGACCATACCGCGCCGTTCGACCACATCCCGCTGCCCGAGCAGGGCCTGCCATCCAGAATGGTGCGGGCGTAGCGCAGGGCGTACCAGCTGCACCGGCCCGAGGTCTGGTTGCCGATGGAGACGATCTGCTGGCTGTCGAAAGACAGCAGCGTGATGCCGTTCACATTCTGCAATTGTGCCGCCGCAGCCTTTGGTGCGGCCAGAAAGCTCAGGCACAGCAGAACTGCTGCCATGAAAACGCGCACCGGAGCGCGCAGGGAACCATGCTGCATGGGGCAAACTCCTTTTCCTTGTTCAGGAACGGCACCCGGCGGTTCCCATTGCCTTAAGTTTAGCACCAAATCGTGGTAGAATTGTGTAAACGCCGGAAATATTTTCCGGTTTTTGCCCCGGGTACGGCAAAGGATCTTTGCGAAGATTCGTTCTGGAAAAAACAACAAAAGCAGGAGAAAATGTTTGGTGAAGCTGGCAATTGACAAAAGCGACACTCGTTGGATAAAATAAAGCTGGAAGGGGCCCTGTTTCAAAATGGAAAGGCACCCTGCATATTATGATAAAAACACAACAAAACGACTGGAGGTCCCGACATGAAAATGCTGAAAAAACTGGCCGCTTTGATTCTGGCGGCGACCATGGTACTTGTTCTGTTTACCGCCTGCGGCGGCGATACCGCCCAGAGCCCCGAGGCTCAGGCGGAAAATCAGGTAATGAGTGCAATCAATGCAAATCGCCCAGAGGGAAAGAAACTGGAAAATAACGCACAGTGCAGAGCGATTGCAAACCAACATATTGATGATGTAGCAAATGGAGATTTGAATTTCTCGCTGAATCTGTTTGGCTATTCGTCTAAGGTTTGGTTCAAAATTGATGGCCCCAAAGATGGTAAGTGTGTAGCTACATTTGTGACGACATTTGACTATGATGGCACAAAGCTGAATAAGTTTGTTCAGAAAATTGCCGATGGCGGCAATCTTGGAAATGTGGACATTGCACAGAGCACGAAATGGACACAGGTCGGCGTTGTTGTCAAAGCTGTGAATGGTCAGACCTACATGGCTATCTCGGTGGCTGTTGATACAAATGCCTGAGCAAAACAAATTATATGATTTTTCCCCGGAGCGTGGCTGAAAGGCCGCCCTCCGGGGCTTTTTTGCGTCCGGAGCACTTGACTTATAATTATAATATAATTATAATATAGATATGGAAAGCATACAGTTTGAGTGGGATGAAAATAAAAACCGCATCAATCAGCACAAACACGGCATTTCATTCCTGGAAGCAAAGACAGTTTTCTATGACGAGGAAGCACTGGTAATTGATGACCCGGAGCATTCAGAACAGGAGGACAGATTTATCATTCTCGGCCTGAGCAGTAGGGCAAATCTGCTTGTCGTGTGTCACTGCTACCGTGCGTCAGATACTGTCATCCGTATTATCTCGGCCAGAAAGGCCACAAAAACTGAATCGAAATATTATGGAAAGTGAGGTCTGTGTTATGCTCAAAGAGTACGATTTCAGCAATGCAAGAAAGAATCCCTATGCCAAGGTGCTGAAAAAACAGATCACCATTAACATTGACAGCAATACCATTGATTACTTCAAGGAGCAGGCCGAAGTGGTGGGCATCCCTTACCAGACCCTGATCAATTTGTACTTGAAAGACTGCGTTGCCAATAACCGTCATTTGTCTCTGTCGTGGCAGTGAGAAGAAAATCAGGCTCGTCCGGTTTTGCTCCGGGCGGGCTTTTTGTTTGCAACTTTCCCATAAAAGATGCAAAAAAGGCTGTGATGTGGTACAATAAAAGATAGATTTTGTCGAAAGAAAGGAACCTTTGGATGCAGCTGTTTGAACTGATCAGCCCGCGGCTGTTCCGCCCGCTGGCGGGGCCCAATCGGGCGTTTTATGCGGAGCTGCTGCTCCTGCTGTGGGAGGAGTGCCGCCATACGGCGGATTACTCCATCTCCCGGGCAGAAGCGGTGAGCCGGGCCGAGGATTACTTTGCGGCGCTGGCAAAGCCGCTGGCACTGGATGCCGATGACGCGGGCGATGAAGCCGAACAGCCCACCCGGGATCCCCATACCCTTGCGCTGGGCTTTCTGCTCCGCCTGCGCCGCACCGGCTGGCTGGAAGAGCAGCCCGGCAGCTATGAGGAAGAGCCTGCCCTTGCCTTTGTGCCCGAGGTGGCCCCTCTGCTGGAAGCGCTGGAAGAGATCCTGAACCCGCGTGTTGTCACCTACACCGGCAAGCTGTACAAGGCATGGCAGCTGCTGCAGAACATCGGGGAGGAAAAGAGCCCCTATGAGAATGTTCTGCGGGAGGTGGCCTCCGATCTGGAAGCACTGAACAAGTCCCTGCGGGCGCTGAACGCATCCATCGGGCATTATATCGACCGGCTCACCCGCAACCGCACCCCGCAGGAGGTGCTGGAGCTTTTCGACCAGTACGAGGAAAAGGTGGTGGCCGCCGCTTACCACCGCTTCAAGACCAGCGATAACCTGTTCAACTACCGCGCTTATCTGGAGGAAGAGCTGGACGACTGCGAGGCAAACCATCTGCCCCGGCTGGCGCTGGATTACGCCCGGGTGGAGCACTGCGCCCCCGGCGAGGCCGCCCCTGCCGTGCGTGCCCTCATCCAGAAGCTGCGGGATTCGCTGGAAGAGATGAGCACCCTGATGCGCCAGATCGACCAGAGCCACATCCGCTACCGCAAGCGGGCCGTGCAGCGGGCCCAGTTCCTGCTGCTGAGCGACCGCTCCTCACAGGGCAGTGTCACCGCCCTGCTCCGCCGCTATGCCGAGGAGATCAAAACGCCCGATCAGCTGTTCGCGCCGGATGACGGCCCGGTGGCAAAGCGCCTGCACCTCTACCCGGCGGCGGTGTTCGGGGCAAAGCCCCTCTACCCGCCTGCCGCGCCCCGCAGCGAAACGCCGCTGGCCCCGGTGCGGCAGGCCGGGCTGGATGCGGAGCAGCTGCGCAAAGAACAGCAGCTGCTGCTGGATTACGCCCGGATGGCCGTGACTGAGGAAAACGTGGGCCTGCTGGCAAAACAGGCCCTTGCCGCCCGCAGTGCGGTGGCCGCCTCTACGCTGGCGGAGGAATACCCCCGCGATTTTGCCCGCATCATCGGCCTGCACACCTATTCGCAGTCGCCGCGCCGGGCTTACGATATCACCCTTACCGGAAACTGGGTCGAACGGGGCGGCTTCCGGTTTGAAGAGTTTATTCTGACACCCCGCAGGGAGGACGCTGACCATGGCCGAACCGAATAAAATGCTGGAAGAGACCGCAAACTATCTGCTCAATCACTGCTTTGTGCTGGGCGGCGTGGAGGATCAGCGGGCAAAATACCTCTATGTGCAGGATCATCTGCCCGAGGTGCGGGCCGTGTTCGCGCCGCTGGGCTATGCGGTAACGCTTTACCCGGCTCCGCTGCAGGCTGCGGCGCTGGTCAACGAGCATGAGGGCAGTCAGGCCCGGCTGCTGAAATACGAGAGCATCCTGCTGCTGGTGCTCCGCCTGCTCTACCTGCAAAAGCGGGAGAGCCTTGCCGCCAGCGCTGATCAGGTGCTGGTCACGGTGGAAGAGGTGCAGACGGAGCTGCAGAAGATGAACCTGCCCCGGCGGCTGGACCAGCGCACGCTGGAGGAACTGATGCGCACCCTGCGTAGGTATAATCTGGCCCGCCCGGTGGGGCGGCTGACCGGTCTGGACAGCCGCATCGAGGTGTTCCCCACCGTGCTGCTGGCCCTGCCGGACGCAGACCTTGCCGATGCCGCCGCCGAGAGCAGCCGCACCCGGGAGGAACTGGCCCTCTACGAGCGGCCTGACGGAGATGCCAGCGGGGAGGAAGAAGAATGATCGAATTAAAGCGCCTGAAGCTCATCAACTGGCACAACTTTGAAAATGTCACCTTCGATTGTGCCCGCCTGACTTATATGATCGGTGTCAACGCGGTGGGCAAGACCACCATTCTGGATGCCATCCGCTACTGCCTGACCACCAACCGCAATTTCAATGCGCTGGGCAATAAAAAGAGCGGCCGCACCCTGCAGGGTTCGGTGCACGCAAAGCAGCGCGGCGAGAACGCCTACCGCCGCCCGGGCCATACCGTGGCCTACATCGGGGCGGAGTTCTGGGACAGCGTCAAGCGCACCCCCTTCGTCATCGCGGTGCGGGTGGAGTCCGAAGGCCCCATGCAGGAGCTGCACCCCGGCGATCAGACATGGTATCTTTCGGAGGACGGCTGCACGCTGGAACAGCTGCCCTTCATCGACCCTAAGACCGGTGCACCCAGCGCAAAGGAGGACTTCAAGCCCGCAACAGGCCGTCTCTCCTACACCCGCAGCCCCAGCGAAGCGCGGGACCGCATCTGCCGTGCGCTGGGCATCGGGCGCGCCTCCAGCCCCTTGGGCAAAAAGTTCAACGAGGTGTTCCAGATGGGCACCAGCATGGACGAGATCCCCAACTTCCGGGAGTTTTTGTACCAGTACATCCTGCCCCAGCCGGAGCTGGATCTGGACGCTTTGCAGGGCGACCGGCTGGAACTGGAAAATCTGCACGCCGTGCTGGCCGAAGCACAGACCCGCGCCAACGCGCTGGAAGAGATCGTGGATTTTGGCCGCGAAGCTGCCGAAAAGCAGACCCAGACCCTTGTGAACCGGGGCGCGGCGCTGCTGGCCCGCGCCGCTGCCGACGGCAGCGAACAGACCGTCTGGCAGGAGCATCTGGATGCGGGCCGCCGCCAGCTGGAACAGCTGAACGCCCGCTATGCCGAGGCCAAAAATGCCGAAGCGGAAGCCCGCCGGGCCTATCTTTCCGCCCACGGTGCCGCCAGCGCCAGCGGCGAGGGCCGGGCACTGGATGCCCTGACCGAGGAGCTTTCCCGCCGCAAAACGGCGCTGGATACCGCCGCACGCAAAGCCGAAAAGGCAGAAAGTGCCCTTGCCCGCACCCAGAGCCTGCTGGCTGTGCTGCGCCGCAGCGGCTTTGCTGCCGGCATCAAGGCCGAAGAGCTGACGGCGGACACTCTGCCGCAGCTCACCGCATGGCTCTCCGCGCAGGAAAAACCGCTGGAGGAAGCCTATTTTGCTGCCCGCCAGAACACTGCTGCTTTGCAGAAGGAGCAGGCCGGCAAGCGCGCCGAGCTGGACGCGGTGTCCGGCGGCAAGTGGGTCTACCCCCACGGCGATGCCGCCACCCGGGTGCGGGATGCCGTGAATGCGGAACTCAAGAGCCGGGGCATGCAGCCGGATGCGAAAATTTTCTGTGAACTGTTGAACGTGGAGGACGAAAGCTGGCAGGACTGCGTGGAGGCCTGCCTTGGCGACCGCCGCTTTGATATCCTTGTGCCGCCCGCCCACTACGAAGCCGCCAAAAGCGCCTTTGTGGCTCTGAAGGACAAGGTAGGCCCCATCAGCCTGCTGGACACCCCGGGCATCCGCAAGGCCAACCGCCGCGCCGACAAGTACGGCCCGGACAGCCTTGCCGCGCAGGTGAGCAGTGAAAACCCGCTGGCTGCACAGTATGCCCAGACCATTCTGGGCCGCATCGTCTGCTGCGACACCCCCGATACGCTGGAACAGCATCCTGACAGCGCCACCCGCGACCTTCTGCGCCACCATCCCTTCCGGCTGGAACGGCTGCGCACTCCCCAGCGGTATATCGGTCTGGACGCACGCCGCGCCCGCGCCGGTGCGCTGGCGGCCGAGCTGGAAGCTCTGGGGGAAAGCGCCCGTGCTGCCGCCCAGACAGAACAGAACCTGAAAGCCGCCTATAACCAGTACCAGACCCTGCTGCGGGGCACGGCGCTGGAGGAGCTGGCTGCTTTGTGGGACGCCCGCGCCGCACTGACTGCCGCACAGAATGCTGTGACCGAACAGGAAGCAAAGCTCACCGAGTGCCGCGAGAACCCGCTGCTGCAGCAGCTTTACAAGGAGGAAGAAGCCCGCGAAGCCGCGTGGGAGACTGCCCGCGCCGCCGTGGAGCAGGCGGGCGGCGACATCCGCGTGTGCCAAAAGCAGATCGCCTCCTGCGAAGCAGAGCAGAAAAAGGCAGGGGAGACGGTACAGCAGAGCGCCGATGCTGCCCGGAGCTTCTTTGCGGCGCACCCGCTGGTGGAGCCGCTGGCCCGCACCCGGATGCTGGCGCTGGCCCCGGCAGATAAGCCCCGCGCCGCCGCACAGGCTGCGGAAAAGGCGCAGGCCAAGCTGGACGATGCGCTGGCCGTCTATCTGACCGGCACGCTGGAACCGGCCCAGAAAGCCTACAACGAGCACTATGTGTGCGATTATCCGCTGGGCCTTGCGGGGTTGGACCAGTACCGCGCCCAGCACGAGAGCCTTGTGCGCATCGATCTGGAACGCTACGCCGCCCGTCTGGAGCAGGCCCAGCGGGACTGCAAGGACCGCTTCCGCAAGGATATCCTGTTCCGCATGAAGGACGATATCTTCAACGCCCGGCGGCAGTTTCGGGAGCTGAACAAGGTGATGGAGCAGCTGACCTACGGCGAGGAGGTCTACCGCTTTGAGCTGGAGCCCAGCCGCGACC
>OOCX01000480.1_pt1 | contig 31805 bp, 29 predicted proteins | sample 1671231 | NCBI WGS metagenome assembly OOCX01 (sample SAMN06348135, study PRJEB24527) | human gut metagenome | biome: human gut; feature: ankylosing spondylitis patient; material: feces | host: Homo sapiens | place: China | collected 2015-10 | reverse complement strand
AATCTCTTTAAGGGTGGCGATGCCGCGCTCTGCCTGCTCCATTCTCTTTTTGCCCTCAAACTCAAAAGGCTTTGTAACGACGCCGACGGTCAGGATGCCCGCCTCGCGCGCGATCTCGGCGACGATGGGCGCGCCGCCCGTACCGGTGCCGCCGCCCATGCCGGCGGTGATGAAGACCATATCGGTGTCCTCGAGCGCCTTGGCGATCTGGTTGCGGCTCTCCTCGGCGCTCTTGCGGCCGACCTCAGGGTCGGAGCCCGCGCCCTGACCGTGCGTCAGCTTTTCGCCGATCTGAATTTTATAAGTAGCGGCAGACACGTTGAGCGCCTGCTTATCTGTATTCACTGCGACAAAATCGACGCCGCGCGCACCGGTGCGCACCATGCGGTTGACCACGTTGTTGCCGCCGCCGCCAACGCCGATGACCTTGATCTTAACTACGTTTTCAGGACCGGTCTCCAATCCGAATGCCATGTCGGTTCCTCCTGCAATCTGTTGTATGGGCAAGGCACTTGCCGCTGCAAGCGCCACAATATCAGGTATTTGCTATCTTAATTATTGTATTACGGTTTTCCCGCGGGGTCAATAGCAATCGGCCATTTCGGGGAAACTTTTTTACGTCAACTTCCGCCTTTATTCCGGGATGAAGTCAGCCCTGCCGTCGTTCATCAGGTTGATCGTGCCGGTCTGGTTGGCTTCAAGCTGCTCCACCACCGTGCGCACATTACCGAGCTTGTAGGCAGTGTCCGCATCCCAGGGCATTTTGACCGTAAAGCGGTCCAAATAGGTAAAAGTGATGGCCGTGCCGTCGCTCAGGTCGATCTCGCCGATCATGGAGAGAAGCTGCTTATCCTCCGCTGTGCGCAGCAGCGTGAGCAGGCGCTCGAATTTATAAGAATCCTCGTCCGCAAACGCCGCCATCGCGCCGACCGCGGGCTCGACGAGCGTGCAGCCGGTCACGCGCGCGCAGCCCTCGGGGATCTGCGATGCGCGCTCCAGAATTTTGCCTTCGTCGCTCATGAGCCATGTGCCGTTTTCGCCCGTCAGTGCGGCGGAGGCCGTGCACTCCGTCACGGTCAGAATGAGCGCGTCGGGGTATTTGCGGTTGATGACAACGGTCTCCACATACGGAAGCGTGTCGAAAATGGATTGTTTGACCTTATATTTGTTCAGCAGCACAAGGTTCTGCTCCTTCTGCACGCCGGCCGCCTCGATGATCTGCTCCTCGGTATAGCGCTCGTTGCCCTCCACCACGATCATATCGATGCGGAAGAACATCGTCAGCGCGCCGAGAAACGCGGCGATCACGACCGCGAGGCACAAAAGTCTCAGCGGGAAAGAGGCTCTTCCCCGCCTGCGCCGTCTGTTTCTTCGCTTTGACGCCATAGTTTTCCTGCCTTTTTCTTCATTTGCTTATGTACCCGTCTCCCGCCGCACGTGCGCGCCCAGCACGCCAAGGTCGCGCTCGATGCTCTCATAGCCGCGGTCGATGTGCTCGATGCGCGAGATGCGCGTGAGCCCGTCGGCCTGCAATCCCGCGATGACGAGCGCCGCGCCCGCGCGAAGATCGGTGCACTTGACGCGCGCACCGTGCAGGTGCTCTCGTCCCGTAACGACGGCCACGCGTCCCGCGACGCGCACCTCCGCGCCCATGCGCGCAAGCTCGTCGACATGGCGGTAACGGTTTTCAAAAATATTCTCTACAAAAACGGTGCTGCCCGCGCTTTTCAAAAGCGCCGCCATCAGCACCGGCTGCGCGTCCGTCGGAAAGCCCGGATAGGGCGCCGTGCGCACAGGGCGGATGGATCTGAGACTGCCATCACTTTGGAGGAAAACATCGTCCTCCCCGCTTTTGACCGTGCAGCCCGCCTCGCTCAGCGCGCCGGACACAGTCGAAAGCGGCCGCGGGTCGACGCCGCGAAGGCGCACCTCTCCCCCACAGCAGGCCGCGGCGCAGAGATACGTCGCGCCCACGATGCGGTCGGCGATGATGCGGTATTTCCCGCCGTGCAGCGCGCGTCTGCCCTCGACCGTGATGATCGAGCCTCCCGCGCCGCGGACGTTGCCGCCCATCGCGTTGATAAAGTTCTGTAAATCGACGATCTCCGGCTCGCGCGCGGCGTTGTAGATCGTCGTCATGCCGTCTGCGCCGCAGGCGCAGAGGAGCGCGTTTTCCGTCGCGCCCACGCTCGGCATGGGTAAGTACACATCGCTCCCGAGAAGCGTTCCGCCGCGGCACTTGAGCTCGCCGCCCGTCTCCCTGATCTCTGCCCCCAAGGCGCTCAGGGCGCTTAAGTGCAGGTCAATGGGACGCGGCCCCAGCTCGCAGCCGCCGGGATAGCAGATCGTCGCTTCCTTGCAGCGCGCCAGAATCGCGCCGAGAAAGATGACCGACGAGCGCATCTCTCGCATCAGTGCGTCGGGCACGACCGCGCGGTCCATGCGCGCTGTGTCGACCACGAGCGCACTGTCCTCCCAGTGCGTGCAGCAGCCCAAGTGCCGCAAAATGGCAACGGACGCATCCACGTCCCGCAGCTTCGGACAATTTTCGATCACGCAGGTGTCCGCGCACAAAAGCGTCGCCGCCAAAATCGGCAGCACACTGTTTTTTGAGCCTTGTATCGTGAGTTCTCCGTACAGGCGCTCCCCGCCCTCTACCAACAGCTCACACATCATGTTCCCTCCCGCAAGCACATTACTTTTCCATCGTATGGCTTTTGCGGGAAATGGGTGACTGCCGGTTTTCGCAGGGCAATAGTTAGGCATTTTCAGTATAGCCATTTTGCCGCGGCGCGTCAACTTCTTTTTGCCTTGCTTTCCCGCCCGCTTTGTGGCAAAATGAGACTATTGTATTTCTCCCCGAAAGGAGTCTTTTTTCATGAAAAAAACGCTCAAAGTCGCGCTCTATATTCTGTTGGCGCTCGTTTTGATCGTGCTGGCTTACGTCATCTATGTCTTTGCCGCGTACTACCGCGTGGAGGACTGGCAGACGCTCAGCGTGGTGCACTGCGACGCCGCCTCTGCCGCACCGATGGAGGGCGCGCCGCAAACCGGCGTCACCTACCGCGTTTCGTCGGCCAACGTGGGCTTCGGCGCGTACAGCGACGATTACAGCTTCTTCATGGACGGCGGCAAGGAGAGCCGCGCCCGCAGCAGGCAGGCTGTCGACGAGAATATGCGCGGCGAGGCCTCGCTCGTCAAGGACCTCTCGCCCGACTTCGCCCTCTTTCAGGAGGTCGACATCGACGGCACGCGCAGCTGGCACATCGCAGAGGACGCTTATCTCAGTGATGTGATGGAAAACAGCGAATTCAACGAGGTCTTCGCGCAGAATTATGACAGTCCCTACCTCTTCTATCCTCTTATTAACCCCCACGGCGCGAACCAGTCCGGTATCCTGACGCTCTCGCGCCACCCGATCTCTTCCGCCGTGCGCCGCTCGCTGCCGATCGAGACGAGCGTTATGAAGCTCGTCGACCTGGACCGCTGCTACTCCGTCAGCCGCATCCCGATGGAAAACGGCAGGGAGCTGGTGCTCTATAACCTCCACCTTTCGGCCTACACGTCCGACGGCACCATCGCGACCGAGCAGCTTGAAATGCTCTGCGCCGATATGCTGGCAGAATATGAAAACGGCAACTACTGCGTCGCGGGCGGCGACTTCAATAAGGACCTGCTTGGCAATTCTGCCGAGATCTTCGGTGTCGCAGGCGGCGAGAACGACACCTGGGCGCAGCCCATCCCCGAGGGGACGATCCCCGACAGGCTCTCCCTTGTCGTGCCGTTTGACCCCGAACACCCCGTCGCCACCTGCCGCACGGCCAACGAACCCTACAACGAGGAGACGACCTTCCGCGTGACGGTCGACGGCTTCCTCGTGTCCGACAACGTCGAAGCCGTCTCCGCCGACGTCGTTGACGCGGGGTATCGCTACTCCGACCACAATCCCATCTATATGGACTTCATTTTGAAGGCGGAATAAAGCGTCAAAAGTAAAGGAAGCGAGCCTCACGGCTCGCTTCCTTTTTATTCTCTTTCACTTGAGCAGCGTCATCACTGTGTCGTAGATGCGCTTGGTCGCGTCGGGAATACCGAGCGCCGCCATGTTTTGAGACATCGTCTCCATCCGCTGCGGATCGTTCAGGATACCCGCCGCGGCGGCGAAGAGCTTCTTGCCGTCAAGGCCCTCTTCCGGCAGCACGAGCGCCGCGCCGTGGTCGCCGAGCAGCGACGCGTTCTTTTCCTGATGGTGATTCGTCACGTTGGGCGACGGCACAAGTATCGCCGGAACGCCGAGCGCCGTCAGCTCGCTGAGCGTGGACGCACCCGCGCGGCAGATAACGAGGTCGGCGGCGCGCATGACAGTCGCCATGTCGTAGATGTACTCGCGCACGTCGAGCGCGGGATGCTCGGTGATCTCCAACCCGTCATCGTGCATCCACTGCTGCATCGGCTTCCAGCAAATTTCGCCGACGCCGTGGATATGGTAAAAGGGCTCCTTTGCGCTCTCGAGTGCCAGAAACTCCGCCATCGCGCGGTTCATCGCGTTCGACCCGAGGCTGCCCCAGAACGAGACGATGAGCTTGCGTCCGTCGTTCATGCCGAGCTTTTCCTTCGCCTGCTGCTTTGTCACTGTGAAAAAGTCACCGCGCACGGGCGTACCGGTCACGACCACCTTTTCGGGGTGCTTGTAGTGCGCGCGGCAGTCCTCAAAGCCAACCATGATGCGGTCGCAGTGGGGCTCCAGCTGTCGCGTCGTCAGCCCCGGCACGATGTTCGACTCGTGCACCGCCGTCGGGATGCCCGCCTTCGCGCCGTAGCGCACGAGTGGATAGCTCGCGTAGCCGCCGGTGCCGACGATTATGTCGGGGTGAAAATCGTGTAAGATCGCGTTCGCCTCACGCTCGGCGTGGGCGAGATTTTTGAGTGAAACAAGGTTGTGCTTGATCTCCGCGGGCTTGAACGAGCGGTGGAACGATGAAATGTTCACCGTACAGAACGGATAGTCCGTGTGCGCGATCAAATCGCGCTCCAGTCCGCGCTCCGCGCCGACAAATAAGATCTGCGTGCCCGCGTCCTTTTCCCGCATGTAGCCCGCGAGCGCGAGCGCGGGGTTGACGTGTCCTGCCGTGCCGCCGCAGGTAAAGATGACCTTCATAGCCGTTTTCTCCTTCCCGCGTCAGCGCATCTGACGCGAAACGCTCAGTACGATGCCGACCTCGGCCAGCTGCACGGCGAGCGCCGTGCCGCCGTAGCTGAAAAACGGCAGCGAAATACCCGTGTTCGGGATCAGGTTCGTCACGACCGCGATGTTCAGGAATACCTGCAAGGCGATCTGCGTCGTCACGCCGACGGCGAGGAGGCTTCCGAAGCGGTCGCGCGCGTGCAGGGCGATCCAGTAGCCGCGGATGATGAGCAGCGCGAACATGACCATGATGATCGTCGCGCCGACAAGGCCGAGCTCCTCGCAGATGATGGCAAAGATGAAGTCGTTGTGCTCCTCGGGCAGGAACAGAAACTTCTGCCGGCTCTTGCCAAGGCCCAGGCCGAACAATCCGCCCGAGCCGATGGAGAGCAAGCTCTGCCTGATTTGATAGCCCTTGTCTCGCATCCACTCCTCGTTGAACGGGTCGAGCCAGATGTCGATTCGGCTCGAGTTGTAGGTGATGATGCCGGTCGCAAAGGCGTAGATCACCAGCAGCACCAGCGCAAAGCCGAGACCGACCCAGTAGTTGCGGATACCGCCGACGTACATCATCACAGCACCGATGCCGAGCAGCAGCACCATACCGGAAAGATGCGGCTCCTTCGCCATCAGCGCCGCAATCACGCCGAGGATAGCGGCATACGGTACGATACCTTCACGAAATGTGGACATTTTGTCTTTTTTCTTTGAAATGCTATCGGCAAAATAGAGGATAATGCCGACCTTGGCGATCTCAGACGGCTGGAACTGGATGGGTCCGAGACGGATCCAGCGCTGCGCGCCGTGCGTCAGTCGGCCCGTGCCGATGCCCGGGATCAGAACGAGCACCAGCAGGATGATGGAAAAGATCAGCAGCATCTTCGCCACCGCGCGATAGCGCTCGTAATTGATCTTGCCGACAATAAACATCGCCGTGATACCGAGGATCGCAAAAATGCCCTGACGGATGAGGTAGTACGCGGGGTTACCCTCTTCATAGTAGGCCGAGGGGAAACTGGCGGAAAACAGCATGATCAGACCCACGCCCACGAGCGTAAGCACCAGCAGAAGATACGGAAGGTCCAGCGGTCCGCGGCCCGCTTCGCGCGCCGCCGCCTCGATGGCCTTCGCCCGCTCGCGCTGCTCCTGCCGCAGCAAGCGTTCTTCCTTGGTCATGCAGTCTTCCCCCTTTCATACTGATTGCAAACTCGCGCTCTGCGCGAGTTTGCCTCCATTTTGCAACCAAGCGTCGCAGACTTTCGCGCCCGCAGGCGCGAAATATTTTTAATCATTTTTCGCCGCGACCGGTGCGTGGCGAAAAATACTTCTCGCAGAGTGAGTGTCGAGCCGCCAAGGGCGGCGAGGCACAGAGCGCCGCGCATCCCATCTCATTTTTGAGAAACGGCTTGCCGTTTCTCAAAAATGAAATCTGTTGAGTACTCCGAACAGCGCCGCCAGACAGCACAGCGCGCTCACGCTGGTGAACACAGCGACGAGCTTTACCTCGCTCCAGCCGCAGAGCTCAAAGTGATGGTGCAGCGGCGCCATTTTGAAAAGGCGCTTGCCGTGCGTGGCTTTGAAGTAGATGACCTGCAAAATGTCGGACAGCGTCTCGCAGATGTAGACAAAGCCGACAGGGATCAGCACGAGCGGCATATCGTAGGCAAAGGCGAGCGCCGCCACCGTGCCACCGAGAAACAGCGAGCCTGTGTCGCCCATGAAGACCTTGGCGGGGTGGAAATTATAGATGAGGAAGCCGAGAAGTCCCCCGACGAGCGCCGCAGCATAAATGCCGAGCTGCTCATAGCCCTGCCACCAGATGGCGAGCACGGTGAAAAACAGGCCGACCGGCACCGTCACGCTGCCGGCCAAGCCGTCGATGCCGTCCGTGATGTTGACGGCGTTGACCGTGCCGACGATGACAAACGCCGCAAACACCATGTACACCCACCAGCTCATGACGATCTGCGTGTTGAAAAACGGCACGTAGAGGTTCGGCGTCAGCATGCCCTCAAAGCGCATCAGGCAGAGGAACGCGACCGCCGCGGCGAGCTGGAGCAGGAACTTCTGGATGGCCGTGAGGCCGAGATTCTGCTTGTGCTTCACCTTTTCAAAGTCGTCTAAAAAGCCGATGCCGCCGAAGATCAGCGCGAAAAAGAAGATGTAGAGGTGCCCGAAGTCCCCCGCCATCATGCCCTTCCAGCCGCAGATCAGGATAGAGACGAAGATGCCGAGGATGAACATTAAGCCGCCCATCGTCGGCGTGCCGGCCTTTCCGGCGTGCCAGGTGGGGCCGTCCTCGCGGATGCTCTGTCCAGCCTTGAGCTTTCTCAGCTCAGGGACCAGAAATTTTCCCGTGATCGCGGAGACCGCGAAGCTCAGTATGCAGGCAATGATGATCTTCATGTTCGTTTTCCTTCGCCGCGTCGGCGGCGTCCTTCCTTTGTACTTGCGCGAACCTCTCGCGCACGACCTCCCTCTCGTCGAGGTGGTATTTTATCGTTCCGATCTCCTGATAGGTCTCGTGCCCCTTGCCGCAGAGGACGACCACGTCGCTCTCTTTCGCCTCATGGAGCGCAAAACCGATGGCCTCGCGCCGGTTTTCGATGACGGCGAACGGCGTTCTGCTCTCCAAAATGGCGGGGAGCACATCTCGCAGGATGGTGTAAGGGTCTTCGGTGCGGGGATTGTCGCTCGTGAGGACAACGAAGTCCGAGAGCGCCGCGGCGATGCGGCCCATGCGGGGTCGCTTCGTCTTATCGCGGTCGCCCCCGCAGCCAAAGAGCGCGATGACGCGCCCATCGGCAAAGCCGCAGACCGTAGAGAGAATATTTTTGAGCCCGTCGGGCGTATGCGCATAGTCAATGATGACGGTGAACGGCGCACTCAGCGGTACGACCTCGCACCGGCCCTTGACGCCGACACATTCCGTCAGCGCTTTTGCCGCGTCGGAAAGCGGCACGCCGAGCGCCTGCACGGCAGAAAGCGACGCGAGCGCATTGTAGAGCGAAAAGCCGCCGGGGATGCCGATCCTCGTCTCCTCGTGGTCGAGGTCGGTGCAGGCGGTGAAGCGCACGCAGTCGTTTTCGTAGCGGGCGCGCCAGCCGACAAGGTCGTTCGTCATGCCCTGCCCGAATGTCACCCGCTCGCCCGTAAAGCGGGCGAGCAAGCGCTCCGTCCACGCGTCGTCGCCGTTGACGCAGGCGATGTCGCACTGGTCGAAAAGCCGCGACTTTGCATCACAGTAGGCCTCCATCGTGCCGTGGTAGTCAAGATGATCCTGCGTCAGGTTCGTGAAAACACCGACGCGGAATCGGATACCTTCTACCCTGCTCTGCATCAGCGCGTGGGACGAGACCTCCATCACGGCATAGGTGCAGCCCGCATCGACCATCTGGGCGAGCAGGCGCTGCACGGTCAGCGCGTCGGGCGTTGTGCGGTCGGTCGGGATGGTCTTGTCACTGATCAAATTCTGATTCGTGCCGATCAGGCCGACCTTTGCGCCCTTTGTGCGCTCCAAGAGCTGTTTGATAAGATACGTCGTGGTCGTTTTGCCGTTTGTGCCGGTCACGCCGACCACGGTGAGTTTTCCCGCCGGAGTACCATACCATACCGCCGCGCAAAGCGCAAGCGCTTTGTGCGCATCCGGCACTAAGATATAGGGAATTTCCGTCTCCGGCGGATGCTCGCACACGGCGCAGGCCGCGCCGCGCGCTTTGGCTTCAGCGATAAACTCGCCGCCGTCCTCCTTCTCCCCCGGCAGGGCGAAGAAGAGGAATCCCTCTTCTACCTTGCGGGAATCGAGCGCAAGGCCGCTGACTATCAGGTCAGGCGGCGCATGCACCGTTTTGTCTTCTAATGCGGAAATAAGCTCAGATAACTGCGTTTGAAAAATTCCTTTCGGAATTGGATCTTGCTGTCTTTAGTCGCGCACCGAGCTGTCGCTGAACTGGACGCGCACGACCGTACCGGCCTCGACCTCCGTGCCCGCGGTGATGCTCTGCGAGATGGCGCGCACCGTGGACGAGCTTGCGTTCGTCGCGCCGGAAACGCCCATGATGAGCCCCGCGTTCACGATCTTCTGGTTCGCGGTCGCGGCGCTGTCGCCCACGACGTTCGGGACGATGCACTTGTCAGTCGACTTCTCCGCGCCGAGGTAGAGGATGATCTCCGCGCTGTTCGGCACGATTGCGCCGCCTGCGGGCGTCTGGTCGGTGACGGTATCGCCGCTGCCGACGGTGCGGAAGCTGAAGCCGTTCGCACTCAGGCGCTCGGCCGCCGCGTCCTTGCTGAGGCCGACGACGTTCGGCACAGTCTTATCCGCGCCGACGAGCTCTTCAGCGGTGTAGCTCGGCTCAATGCCGAGATACGGCAGGATCTCGCCCATGACGGAACTCGCCACGGGGGCGACCATGTTACCGCCGGAAACGTAGGTACCGGTCCACTTGCTCGGCTCGTCGAGCGTCAGGAGCATCATCACCTGCGGGTCATCCGCGGGGGCAAAGCACACGAACGAGACGATGACGCCGCCGCCGACCTTATCTGCCGTGCCGGTCTTGCCGCCGATGCGGTAGCCCGCGACCTGACCGTTCTTGCCCGTGCCGCTTGTGACCTCATACTCCATAATGTCGCGCACGAGCGCGGACGTCTCCTCGGAGACGACCTGACGGATGGGCGTGGAGTCGTGCTTGGAGACGACGTTGCCATCCTGGTCGGTGATCTCTTCGACAAGATAGGGCGTATAGAGGTAGCCGCCGTTGACGCAGGCGCACTGCGCCGCCAGCAGCGCGATGGGCGTGACGTTGAAGTTCTGGCCGAAGGCGTAGCACGCCAGCGCCAGCGTCGAATATTTAATTTCGCTGTTGACGAAGCCGCTGGCCTCGCCCGTGGTGTCGATGCCGGTCTTCTCCGTCAGGCCGAAGTCCAGCATGTACTGGTAGAACTTGTCGTTGCCGATGCGAAGGCCGATGTTGATGAACGCGGGGTTGCAGGAGTTGGCGAACGCCTGCGTCAGGTTTTGCTGGCCGTGACCGGGCGCGCGCTTGGAGCAGTTGATGGTCTCGCCCTCGATCTTTACGCTGCCGCTGCAATAGAAACCCGTGTTCAGGTCGACAACGTTTTCCTCAAGCGCCATCGCGAGCGTCAGTGTTTTGAACGTGGAGCCCGGCTCGTAGGTGTCGTTGATGGCCTTGCTGCGCCACTGCTTGTTGAGAAGGTCTCTCATGTTTTCGAGGACCTGCTCCTCCGTCATGCCGGAGGTCAGAAAGTCGTTGTAGACCGTGCCGGGGGAATTCAAGTCGTAGGTCGGCAGCGACGCCATCGCCAGCACCGCGCCGGTGTTGACGTCCATGACGATGCCCTCGGCGCCCTTGCCGGTGCCGAAGCGCGCCTCGAGCTCCTGCACACCTTTCTCAAGGTAATACTGGATGGTCGTGTCGAGCGTCGTGTGCAGGTCGCAGCCGTTTTCCGCGTCGAAATACTGGTCGTACTGGTAGAGCACGGAGCGGCCGTCGCGGTCGCGCGCGGTGACGACCATACCGTTCTCGCCGGTCAGCTCGTCGTTGTACGCCGCCTCAAGGCCCATCGCGCCGCCGAGGTCATTGGTAAAGCCGATGACCTGTGAGGCGAGCGTCCCCTTGGGATAGGTCCTCTTGCTCGTCGGACGAATGAAAACGCCCTTGAGGTCGTTCTCATTGATGAATTCGCGCACCTTGTCGGCGAGCTCATCGTCCGCTTTTTTCTTGAGCTCTTCGTACTGCGAGTTCGTTTTCTCCATCTTTTTGAGAATGTCAGCGGGGTCAAGGTCCAGAATTTCAGCAAGGCCGCCCGCGATCAGGTTTTGATCCTGATCGTTTTCGATGATCTCCTTCGGAGAGATGAAAATATCCTCCGCCGAGGCGGACATCGCTAGGATGGTGCCGTTTCGATCGTAGATCGTGCCGCGGCTCGCCTCCACCGTGGTGCGCAGCGTCTGCTGGCGCACAGCGACGGACTGGAGCTCGTCATGCTCGGTGATCTGCCAGCGATAGAGTTGGGTGAAGAGCAGCACAAACGTCAGCACGCCGAACACGCCCAGAAGCAGCAGCGTTCTTGTCTGAATGATGCGGTTTGCGCGGCGCGCGGATTCGGGCCGTCTTTTCTGGTTCTGGGGGCGTGGTGCCACAGTCGTTCATCCTCCTTAAAGATGGAAAAGGAGTAAGGAAGCTCCTTACTCCTTATGTATAGCTTCGCTCATTTGAAATATTCCACCACTGCGCATACGCCGTTGCCAAGCGACGTGAGCACCCGCGACAAAACGTTCTGGCTCTTCTGCTGGTAGACGACCACGCTGTCGGGCTCCGACAGGTCGATGTAGTAGACCTGCGAGGCGCTGGGCTTGGCCATACCGGCTGCGGCCGCCGCCTCCTTGATGGTGGTAAGATCAAAGGTTTTTTCGTAGCGCGTGAGCAGCGCGACATGCTCGTCCTCGAGCGCGGAGATCTCCTTCTGCACGGAGACGACCTGCGCGGAGATTTCCGTCAGCTGTGCGCGGCACATGATCATCAGCGCGACCATTGCGGCCAGCGCCATAAAGCCGCACAGCGTGCCGAGCGAGACCTTTTCGCGTCGACGGCGGACGGGCGCAGCCTTTTTCTGCACCTTCTGCTGCGGGGGACGCATGAATTCCTCGCGCTGACGCTCGTGCTCGCGCTCGTATTCACGCTCGCGGCGCAGCCTGCGCTGGCGCTCTTCGTAGGCGGGATCGTAAGCGAGATTGCCATTGACTCGTCCGCTGTAGCGGCGGTATTTCATGTTCTGCCCTCTGCGGCTGGCCATGGCGATCTCCTTTCTTTTGCGTATTTTCGGCTGTTGTCAGCACTTTTCCGCGACGCGCAGCTTGGCGCTGCGGGCACGGGGATTCTCTGCGAGTTCTTCTTCGCCCGAAACGATGGGCTTTCTTGTGATGAGCTTGACCTTTGGCTTTCGTCCGCACACGCACACCGGAAATTCCGGCGGGCAGATGCAGCCCTGTGCAAGCTCCTGTAATTTCTTCTTGACGATGCGGTCTTCGAGCGAGTGGAACGTGATGACCGCGAGCCGTCCGCCCGGGTTCAGATTTTTCTCCGCCGCGTCGAGCATCGGCGGAAGCTCGCCCAGCTCGTCGTTCACGGCAATGCGGATGGCCTGAAAGCTGCGCTTGGCAGGGTGCTGCTTTTCGCGCAGTGCGCTCGCGGGCATGGCCGAACGGATGATATCGGCGAGCTCAAGCGTCGTTTCGATGGGCTTTTGCTCGCGGTGCTGGCAAATTCTCTTCGCGATGGCGGGCGCATAGCGCTCCTCGCCGTATTCAAAGAGGATGCGGCGCAGCTCTTCATAAGAATAGGTATTCACGACCTCGCGCGCGGTCAGTGCGGCGGATTCGTCCATGCGCATATCGAGCGGCGCGTCCTGCTTGTAGGAAAACCCGCGCTGCGCTTCGTCGAGCTGCGGGGAGGAAACGCCTAAGTCAAACAGCATCCCGTCCACGCCGTGGACGCCCAGCTCGTGCAGCACAGCGTCGAGCGCGCTGAAATTGCTGTGGACGAGCGTGACCTTGTCCAAATAATCGCCGAGGCGGCGGTTTGCCGCTTCGATCGCGGTCTCGTCACGGTCAAGCGCAATGAGGCGGCCCGTCGTCAGGCGGCGCACGATCTCGAGCGAATGTCCGGCGCGCCCGAGCGTACCGTCCACATAGATGCCGTCGGGCTTGATGGCGAGCGCGCCGAGGCACTCGTGCAGCAGCACCGGCTTATGGCCGTAGTTCTCTTCCATATCAGAATCCCAGCTCTTCCATCACGGCGGCCAGATTCTCGGGATTGAGCTCCTCGGCCTCGATCTCTGCCCACTTCTCCGCATTCCAGATCTCGGCGCGGTTCGAAACGCCGATCACGACCACGTCTTTTTCAAGGTGGGCGTAGGCTCTGAGCTTCTGCGGCAGCACGATGCGTCCCTGCGCGTCGGGCTCGCACTTGGCGGCGTTGGCGAAGAGCGGGCGCATGGCCTTGGTCTTCGTGTAGGGCAGGCTTTCAAACTTTTCGGTGAAGCGCGCCCAGGAGGCGTCGGAATAGATGCTCAGGCAGGAGTCCATGCCCATGGTGACATAAAACGTGTCGCCGAGCTCCTCGCGCAGCTTCGCGGGGATAAAGAGCCGCCCCTTGGCGTCGATCGTGTGCTGATACTGACCCGTCACGGCGGCTGCCCCCCTTTTTCTGTGCATTTTCGCATACAGAGGGCACGAAAGCGCGGCCTTTTCTTCATTTTGGAAAAAGCCGTGCCGCGTCCGACTGATGCTTATGTGGGAAAGTAAGCCATTTTCATGGTATGATACACCACTTTCCCCCACCTTTGTTTTGAGTATACGAGATTCACATAAAAAATGCAAGCAGAAATTTCCCTGAGATTTCAAGCCTTTTACCGCTTTTTCCTGTGAAAATTCGGCCAGTGCACCGCATTTTTAAAACGCATGTTCTACTTTGGTTTTGGTTAAAAAAGGGCCGCCACAAGATATTGTGGCGGCCCTTTATGCTATGCCCAAATATAGATTATGTCTACCAATCACGTCGGTTTTTGTCACTTTTAACAAAATTTTATCCGTTCTGCGTCTGCTTTTCAGCTGACTGTACCAGCTCCTCGCGGCGCTTCTGCATCTGCTCGGCAGAGGCGGCACGGAAGCGCACGCGGGACTGCTTGACCTCCTCGAGCGCCATCTGGATGGCCTCCTCGGTGCGGCGCAGCGCATCCTCGGTGTACTCGTTGGCCACGCGGTACATTTCGCGCGAGCGGTCCTCGGCCTTTTTGATGATCTCGTGACTCTTCTCGCGGGCGATACCGAGCACCTCGGTCTCGGAGACCTTGTTCTTCGCGTCCTGCTCGGCCTGCTGCATCATGCGCTCGACGTCGCGCTTGGCGGCCTTGACATAGTCCTCCTTTGCGCGGATGAGCTCCTGCGCGCGGGAAAGCTCCACCGGGAGCTGGGCGCGAATCTCGTCGAGCAGGTCGAGCGCCTCGTCGCGGTTCAGAATGCACTTGTCGCTCGTCAGCGGCGCGTTCTTCGCGCCGTCGATCATCTCGTAAAGCATATCCAAAAGATGCTGCACATCATTGTTCGCCATGGTCTTCTCTCCATCCTTTCACAAGCTCCGCCGCGCGCAGCGGCATATATTTTTCAAGGTCTTGTCCGTATTTGATCATCTCGCGCACCATCGTGGAGCTGATGTGCTGATACTTCGGTTCCGCGATCAGCAGCACCGTTTCGAGCGCGCCGTCCGACACATCGCGATAGATGAGCGAAAGCTGCTGCTCGGCGTCAAAATCCACGCTGTTGCGCACACCGCGCACGAGAAACTGCGCATTTTTACGCAGCGCGTAGTCGGTCAGAAGTCCGCCGCCGAGCTCAGCCTCCACATTGGGAAACTCCTCGACGCTCGCGCGCATGAGCGCGAGCTTCTGCTCGTCGGTGAACATCGGGTGCGTCTTCGTCCCGTTCGGCACGATGGACACGTACACGCGGTCAAAGAGCTTTGACGCGCGCGCGATAATGTCCTGATGCCCGATCGTCACAGGGTCGAACGAGCCTGGAAACACTGCGATTCTCATGCCTCTTCCTCCACCGCGCGGTGATAGATGCTCACCTTGATCTTGCCGTAGCGGTACTCGCGATACAGTCCGTACGGCGCGGGAAGCTCGGGAAGCGTCTGGTTCTGCGGACTTTCCGCGACCATTATACCATGGGGTGATAAAATGTCAAACTGCGCGATCTTTTCCATCGCCTGCTCCAAAAGCCCGCTTTCGTACGGCGGATCGAGGAAGATGATGTCGAACCTCCCGCTCTGCGTGCCGAGCGCGGCGAGCGAATCACCGCAGACGACCTGCGCGTTTTCTTCCAGATGGCACAGCGCGAGATTTTCGCGCACGAGCTTGACCGCGTCTGCACGCTTGTCAACAAAAAGCGCGCTTTTTGCCCCACGCGAGAGCGCCTCGATGCCGAGCTGCCCCGTGCCTGCAAAAAGATCGAGCACGCGCGCATCCTCCACGTCGAACTGGATACAATTAAAAATACTTTCCTTGACCTTGTCGGTCGTCGGGCGGGTCTCCATGCCCTTGAGCTCGCCCAGCCGCCGTCCGCGCGCCGAGCCTGTGATGACTCTCATGTTTATCCCTCCGCAGCGCCCAAAGCGGGCGCAATGAACTCGTTAGTTTCCATAATACGTGAATTTCCGTTTATTTTCAATAGAGTCCTTGACATTTTCCCGCATTTTACGCAAAATATTTTCTCTTGTTATTCTGCACCGCTTCGTATATAATGATATGGTCATATCATATCGACCAGGGAGAAAGGAGTATCTTCCATGATCAGGCTACAAACCGAAAAGGGCGAAGTCAGCATTTCCGACGCTGCCCTGTCTAATATCACCGGCGCCGCGGCCACGAGCTGCTTTGGCGTCAAGGGCATGGCCTACCGCTCGATGACCGACGGGCTCGTCCACCTGCTGCGCCGCGAGGCGATGAGCAAGGGCGTGCGCATCATTCCCCACGAAGAAGGGGACATTTCCATCGAGCTGCACATCGTTGTGGAGCACGGCGTGAACATCGCCGCCGTCTGCCGCTCCATCATCAATCAGGTGCGCTATATGGTCAGCGAAAACACCGGCGCAAGCATCCGCAGCATCGACGTTTGCGTCGACAGCATGAATATGTAAAAACCGAGGAGGACATCATCCTATGCACGATACCATCAATGGTGCCATGTTCAAGGAGATGCTGCTCTTCGGCACCGTCTCCATCGCACAGGCACAGCAAGCTATCAATGATTTGAATGTATTCCCCGTTCCCGACGGCGACACGGGCACGAACATGAGTCTTACCATCCAGACCGCGGCGCAGGAGCTCAAGAAGATCGAGCCCGCGACGGTCGATCAGGCCGCCTCTGTCACGGCGTCCGCGCTGCTGCGCGGCGCGCGCGGCAACTCCGGCGTCATTCTGTCGCTTCTCTTCCGCGGCATCGCCAAGGAGCTCAAGGGCTGCAAGGAGGCCGACGGCGCGGCGTTTGCCGCCGCGCTTCAAGAGGGCGTTGCCGCGGCGTATAACGCCGTGATGAAGCCCGCCGAGGGCACGATCCTGACCGTTTCGCGTCTCGCTGCCGAGCGCGCCGTGAACGCGGCCGAGGAGCACAACAGCGTCGAGTACGTCATCGAGCAGGCCATCGCCCAAGGCGAGATCACGCTCGCGCAGACGACTGACATGAACCCCGTTCTCAAAAAGGCCGGCGTCGTCGACGCGGGCGGCAAGGGCTTCCTGCTGATTCTCGGCGGTATGCTCAGCGCCCTGCGCGGCGAGGAGCGCCCCGAGCTCACCGAAGAGAATGCACAGGAGAAGGCCGATTTTGCCATGCTCAACGAAGAGGACATCACCTTCACGTTCGACACCGTGTTCATCGTCCGCAAGAGCGGGCGCAGCATCGAGCCGTTCCGCCGCTTCCTCGACGGCATCGGCGATTCGCTCGTCATCGGCGAGGACGACGAGGCTTTCAAAGTCCACGTCCACACCGACATTCCAGGCGAGGCGCTGACCGAGGCGCAGAAGTACGGCACGCTCGAGCTCGCGAAAATCGAGAACATGCGCACGCAGGCCCAGCAGCTCGCCGCCGGCGGCAAGGCCCAGTCCACCGACGACCTTGAGGCCATCGAGCAGGAGCTTGAAGCCGCCGAGCACGAAAATGCCGGTGAAGCCGAGCCCGAAAAGGACTTTGGCTTCCTCGCGGTCTGCGCGGGTGAGGGCCTTGCGAACGTCTTCACCGACCTTGGCGCCGACGGCGTCATCAGCGGCGGACAAACTATGAATCCCTCGACCGAGAGCATCCTCAAGGAGATCAAAAAGGTCCCCGCGCACACCGTTTTCGTGCTGCCGAACAACAAGAACATCATCATGGCCGCACAGCAGTGCATCGGCCTGACGGAGAAGACCGTCGTGGTCATCCCAACTGCCTCCATCCCGCAGGGCGTGAGCGCGATGATGGCCGTCGATCCCGACATGAGCGACGCCGACGCCATCGCCAAGGCGATGACGGACGCCGCGCAGTGCGTCTCCACCGCGCAGATCACCTACGCCGCGCGCAATTCCGATTTTGACGGCTTCGACATCCACGAGGGCGATTATCTGGCACTTCTGGACGGCAAGCTGCTCGGCACCGACCGCGACGTCTCCGCGCTGCTCGACGGGCTCTCCGACGAGGCAGCGTCCCGTGAAGCGGAGTTCATCACCGTCTTCTACGGCGAGGATGTGAATGAAGAGGACGCGCACAAGGCGTGCGACGCCTTCACCCGCAAGTGCCCGGATGCCGAGGTCAATCTGATCTGCGGCGGCCAACCGGTCTATTACTATATCATCTCGATCGAATGATCCAAGCACAGCAAAGCGGAGCAGGATTTCTCCTGCTCCGCTTTTTTCTGCCCGTCAGACATTCATCTTCCGCCCGAGGAGCTTCATCAAAAGCTCTGCGTGGCGGTATTCGTCCGCGCTCATCGTCGCAAACAGCTTGCTGAGGCACAGGTCCAGCGTCTCCTCTCCCGCGCGGGCGTAATTGTAGCCCGCGCAGGCCTCCGCATGGTAGAGGCTGCGCAGCAGCGCGCAGAGGTCGCACGTGTCCGGCTGCTCCACGCACACGCGCGGGCAGTATGCCTTGCCGGTGATTAAGTAGATCGCGGCAGCCAGATCGCGCGCGTGGCGCTTCTCGTCCTCGCTCAGCGCGCGGAAGGCTCGCGCCATCTCGCGCCGCGGCGTGCACGAGGAGAGATACGCGTACACCTGCGCGTCGCCGAGCTCCTCGCGCAGAAAGCCCTGCAGCACCTCGACCGATACGCTTGCATCGCTGCCCATGCAGCAAGGGTCCGCCTCCGCGCCCGGGAGCGTGAGCTCGCTATCCTGTGCGCTCATCTGTGTGTTTGCATTGTCCGCCATCGGGTACGGGTCCTCCCCCGGCGCGACGCGCTTCCACACCTCGCGGCATGCTTCATAGTCGCAGGCGCAGGGCTTTTTTATTTCCGTCATGTTCTTCTTCCCCTTTCCGGAACGGTTCTCGTCTCTATCCTATGCGTGCATTTTTCAGGCGTGCAGAGCCGATATTTCCCTATTTCCCGCAGGGAAAAAGAAAATCTTGAAAATCGCACCTCTCTCGTTGATTTTTTCCATTTTTTCTGGTAAACTACATTTGTTTTGTATTTTTGCGCATTTTGTTGCATTTGCAACTTTTCATTCTCTGCCATCCGGTCCATACTAAAGACAAGCAATGGCAGTTTCTGTAAGGAGGTCTTCTTTTCATGCTGGAACTGAAGCACATCACCTATACCGTCTCCACCCCTGAGGGAGAGCAGACGATCTTAAACGACATTTCCATCGACATTCCTGACCGCAAGCTCATCGTCTTCACCGGCCCCAACGGCGGCGGCAAGACGACGCTCGCCAAGGTCATCATGGGCCTTGTCACGCCGACGGGCGGCCAGATCCTCTTCAACGGTCAGGACATCACGCACCTTGGCATCACCGAGCGCGCAAAACTCGGCATCAGCTACGGCTTTCAGCAGCCGCCGCGCTTCAAGGGGATCACGGTGCGCAACCTTCTGACCATCGCCTCGGGCGATGCAAACCTCAGCAAGGACAAGTGCTGCAAGTACCTCACGCAGGTAGGCCTCTGCGCCAACGACTATCTCGACCGCGAGGTCGACGTCTCCCTCTCCGGCGGCGAGGTCAAGCGTATCGAGATCGCAACGCTCCTTGCCCGCGGCAGCGAGCTGATGATCTTCGACGAGCCGGAGGCCGGCATCGACCTGTGGAGCTTCGCCCGCCTGACTGAGACGTTCGAGCAGCTGCGCCAGCGCGAGCTTGCGACGATGATCATCATCTCGCATCAGGAGCGCATCATCCAGCTCGCCGACGAGATCGTCGTCGTGGGCGGCGGCGAGCTCAAGCACCGCGGCAGCACAGAAGAAATTTTTCCGCTCATCATGGCGGACACGCTGGGCTCCTGCCCGGTGCTGAACAAGTAAGGAGGTAGTACACAATATGATCACCGAAATCGACGCTTCCCTGCTTGAAAAGATCGCCGACCTGACGGGCAAGCCCGTCGGTGCGTTCAACATTCGAAAGGACAGCGGATGCGAGGCGCGCCAGTCCACCGAGCACATCGCCATCGACCCGCAGCCCGAGGGCAAAAGCGGCATCATCATCCGCATCAAGGACGGTACGAAGGGCGAGCAGTGCCACATCCCCGTCATCATCAGCAAGAGCGGCGTGACCGAAATGGTCTACAACGACTTCTACGTCGGCGAAAACTGCGACGTCGACATCGTCGCAGGCTGCGGCATCCACAACTCCGGCTGCAACGAGAGCCGCCACGACGGCATCCACACCTTCTACATTGGCAAAAACTCCCACGTGCACTACTCGGAAAAGCACTACGGCGAGGGCGACGGCAGCGGCACGCGCGTTATGAACCCCACCACGATCGTCTACCTTGACGAGGGCGCGACCATCCAGATGGATACCGTGCAGATCCGCGGCATCGACTCCACCGTGCGCAAGACGAAGATCGTCTGCGGCAAGGGCGCCGAGGCCGTCATCACCGAGCGCCTTCTCACTCACGGCAAACAGCGCGCCGAGAGCGACATGGAGATCGAGCTCAACGGCGAAGATGCGCGCGGCCGCGTCATCTCCCGCTCTGTTGCGCAGGACGAGTCCAAGCAGGTCTTCCACCCCGTGGTCGTCGGCAACAGCAAGTGCTTCGGCCATGTGCAGTGCGACTCGATCATCATGGGCAAGGCCACGATCGAATCCATCCCCGCCATCACCGCGAATTCGACCGACGCGCAGCTCATCCACGAGGCTGCCATCGGCAAGATCGCAGGCGACCAGCTCTTAAAGCTCCAGACCCTTGGTCTTACCGAGGAGGAGGCCGAAGACACGATTCTCAAGGGCTTCCTCGCCTGAAAAGCTTGATAGAAACTGACGAAAAAGCGCGACGCCCGAGATCGGGCATCGCGCTTTTTCTGTTGCTGTGTTGGTTCAATCGGTGAAATCAGGATAACCGTCTTTGAGAGACTCATCGTAGATCGCACGCTCGCCGCCGATGAATTTGGGACGCGTCCGCGCGGCCAGCACAATGGCCTGACCGATGCGGTTCTGCTTCAAGCGAACGGGAACGGCGACCTTCTTGAGGTGCATGCCGATCAGCGTGCCGCCAATGTCAAGTCCGGCGTCGGCGTGTATCTCTTCGAGCGCCACGGGATGGCGGAACGCTTTGTACGCAGCCGTCGCAAACGAGCTGCCCGCCTTGGGCTGAGGCAGGACGTTGACGATCTCGCCGTTCGGCACAGCCTCGTGCTCCACGATCAGCGCGCGGTTCAAATGCTCGCAGCACTGGGCGGCAAGATACACGCCCATGGGCGAAAATACGCTGGAGAGCCCTCGGAAGATGGCGTCCGCCACCTCCGGCGTCGACCAGCTGCCGACCTGATGGCCCACGACCTCACTCGTGCTGCAGCCGATGACGACGATCTGTCCGCGGCGCAGATGTGCGATCTCCGCAAGCTCGCGCGCCGCCTCTGCCGCCTCCTGCTCCGCCTGTTCCACCAGACGATGATTTTCTACCTCATGTACGATTCCCGCCATGATCTGACACCTCTTTAGAAATTTATTATGCCAGCTTCTCCGTCACCTTGGCGCGCTCAAGCACCGTGACCAGCAGCACGCCGACCACGAGGCCGACCGCACCCTGGAAGATGTTGCCGGGGATGCTTGCCGCAGCGGCAAGGCCCTTGCCCAGCAGGAGAGAAGCGTAGCCGAAATAGCCGAGCACCATGATGATCTCGCTCACAACGCCGCCGGCGATGCGGGAGGTCGCAGTGCGGCCCATCTTTTCATACATCAGCGCAGCGACCAGCGCCATCACGCCCTTGATGACCAGGGTGCCCGGAGCGTAGTGCGCATAGCCGAGGAAAATGTCTGCCAGCATCGAGCCGATGCCGCCCGCCGCAAAGCCATACCAGGGGCCCAGCAGCCAGCCGGACAGCAGCACGAAGCAGTCGCCCAGGTTCACATAGCCCTGCATCGGAGAGGGGATCTGCACGACCATCGTCGCCACGCAGACAAGCGCCGCAAGCAGTGCGGCAAGGACAAGCTTTCTGATCTTTTTATCGTTCATGATTGGGTGCTCCTTTGTTTTGGTTGTTGGCCGTATTATATCCCGTCCTGGTATTATTCATATAGTCAAAACAAAACAAATTATGCAGACCAGATTTGCCCTAAGCTGGAAAAAAGCGGCGCAGCCAGAGCTGCGCCGCACATTGGGAAGGATTTAGTCCTCCTTGGTCTCCTCGGCTTCGGAAGGCTCCTTGGGTTCCTCCGCAGCGGGCGCTGCCTCTTCCGCGTCCTTCTCGATGGTCACCTCGATGATGGGCTCCTGCGCCTTCTTGGCAGCGGCAGCCTCAGCCTTGGCGGCCTCGTAAGCGGCGAGCTTCTCCTGAGAGGCCTTGATGGCCGCGACGATATCGGCGACCGCTTCGGGCGCGTCACCCTCGAGCGTGGAGACATACCACTCGCCGATGGCGCGGTAGTTCTTGTCCATGCTGCGGCGCTCAGATGCCATCTCATACTCGGTCTTGGCCTTATCGGCAACGGCATTTGCCTTTTCACCGGCAACGGCCGCGACCTGCTGTGCCTTCTCAGTCGCCACGAACGCGACGTCCTGAACCTTCTTGCTGAAGTTATCGAAAAATGCCATAATACTTTCTCCTTTCAAACCGTGTCCTCGGGTTTGTTATTGACAGTATAAGCTACCGGGGCTTTCATTTCAATGGATAATTTACGACAAAAGTATAAATTTTTTGTGACAGCGTTCACTTTTTCTCGACCCAGCCCTGCGCGCAGCCGACGGCGCGCTTCCAGCCGCGGTACAGCTCCTCACACTCGTACTGCGCCCGCTCGGGGGTGAAGACGCGCTCGCTGCACCGGAGAGTGCTCAGCTCGTCCAAGTCCTTCCACACGCCCGCGGCCAGACCCGCGAGCGATGCCGCGCCAAACGCCGTCGTCTCGACCATCGCGGGCCGGTCGACCGGAATGCGCAGCAAATCCGCCTGAAACTGCATCATCAAATCGCTGACGCTCGCGCCGCCGTCGACACGCAGGACAGAGATCTCGCAGCCGGCGTCCTGCCGCATGGCGGTCATCAGGTCGGTGACCTGATAGGCGATGGATTCGAGCACTGCGCGGGCGAAGTGCGCCTTCGTCGTGCCGCGCGTGATGCCCACGACGCAGCCGCGCGCATACATATCCCAATACGGCGCACCGAGACCCGTGAACGCGGGCACTAAGTAAATGCCGCCGCTGTCGGGAACGGATTCTGCCAGAATGTCGCACTCGTGCGAGGTCGAAATGACTTGCAGCTCGTCGCGCAGCCATTGAATGGCCGAGCCCGCGTTGAAGACGCTGCCCTCGAGCGCGTAGGTCGTCTCGCCGTTTAAGCTCCAGCCCACCGTCGTCACCAGTCCCGCGCGCGAGCGCACCGGCGCGCCGCCGACGTTCATCAGCGTGAAGCAGCCCGTGCCGTAGGTGTTCTTCGCCTGTCCGCGCGTAAAGCAGCCCTGCCCGAACAGCGCCGCCTGCTGGTCACCCGCCGCGCCGCAGATCGGCACGCCCGCGAGCTCTTCGAGCCCTTCGATGCCCTCCGCCACCGTGCCGTAGACCTCGGAGTTGGACACGGGACGCGGCAGAATGTCCATCGGAATGTCCAGCAGCGCGCAGAGCTCTTCATCCCACGAAAGCGTGTGGACGTTGAAGAGCATCGTGCGGCTGGCGTTCGAGTAGTCCGTCACGTGGACCTTGCCGCCCGTCATCCTCCAGATGAGCCATGTCTCCACCGTACCGAATAAAATTTCGCCGCGCTCGGCCTTTTCCTGCGCGCCGGAGACGTGGTCGAGCAGCCACTTGATCTTCGTCGCGGAAAAGTAGGCGTCGATGTGCAATCCCGTTTTCTCGGCCACAAGCTCGCTCACGCCGCGCTTTTCGCGAAGGGCATCCGCGATGTCCGCCGTGCGGCGGCACTGCCAGACGATGGCGTTGTGGATGGGCTCACCCGTCGCGCGATCCCAAAGAATCGTCGTCTCGCGCTGGTTCGTGATGCCGATCGCCGCAACCGCGCGGCCAAGGCCCGATTCGCGCAACGCCTGCGCGGCAACGGCGCGCTCGCTCTCCCAGATCTCGTTCGGGTCGTGCTCGACCCAGCCGGGCTGCGGATAATACTGCCGAAACGGCTGCTGCGCGTGTCCGCCGACGCTGCCGTCGCGCCCGAACAGAATGGCGCGCGAGCTGGTCGTCCCCTGATCGAGTGCCAAAATATACCGCTGCATGAAGATACCCCCTTGTTCATTTGGACCGCCTTATGCTATACTAATGAATAAGATTATATCATGCAGGAGGGTTTTGCGCCATGGCTATTTGCAGGGAATTTTACTTCCCCTCGTCGGACGGCTCCTCGCGCATTCACGCGGCGGAGTGGACACCCGAGAGCGGTGAGATCATCGGCGTTTTACAGATCGCGCACGGCGTGGCGGAATACGGCATGCGCTACGCGCCGTTTGCCGAATTCATGACCGAGCACGGCTTTGCCGTCGTGGCGAACGACCACCTCGGCCACGGCCTTTCCGCCGAGAAGGACGCCGACACGCTCTATTTCGGCCCGCGCGACGGCTGGAAGCATGTTGTGGACGACATGTACGCCCTGCGCTGCCGCACGAAGGAAAAATATTCCAATGTCCCCTATTTTCTCATGGGCCACTCGATGGGCTCGTTCCTGACGCGCACCTATCTCATCCGCTATCCCGGCACCGTTGACGCCGCCATCATCATGGGCACGGGGCATCAGTCCCCCGCGATCGTCGCGGGCGGGCGCGCCATCGCCAAGGCCGCGGGCAAGCGCCACAGCTTCCAGGCGCACTCTCCGCGCGTGGAGGCGCTGGCTTTCGGTGCTTACAACAAGGCGTTCGCGCCCAACCGCACGGAGGTCGACTGGCTCAGCGCGAGCGACAACAATGTCGACGCCTACATTGCCGACCCCCTCTGCGGTCAGAAGGCGAGCATCGGCCTCTTCTATGAGATGCTCGGCGGCATCCGCTTCATCAGCACGCCGAAAAACATCGCGTCGATGAACCGCAACACGCCCATTCTCTTCATCTCCGGCGACAAGGACCCTGTCGGCGAGATGGGCAAGGGCGTCAAGCGCGCATACGAGGCCTTCCGCCGCGCCGGCGTGCGCGACGTGGAGCTGAAGCTCTACAAGGGCCTGCGGCACGAGATTTTGAACGAGGACTGCCGTGCCGTGGTCTATAACGACCTGTGGAGCTGGATCGAAAAACATTTATGAATAAAGTCAGGAAGGCGAACCGTCAGGCAGTTCGCCTTCTTTTACTTCGGAGCAACGTTCGCAGCGTCAAAGCGTCGATATCGTGCGTCGTGAGCAGGACGCGCGCGGTCAGGATGCCGTCAAGCGTGACGAGGAACACCGTCAGCGCCGCGGCCCACTCTGGAAGCAGTGCGGCATAGCCCTCCAGAACCGGCTGCACATACCGCACGGCGAGCATCGACAATATTCCCCAGCAGATGGAAAACGGCAGGCAGATGCGGCCGTTCACGTCGCATTTGGTCGAAGAATAGTCCCAGAACTGCACTTGAAACAGCCTTTCATAGCCCCAGTGCACGGCGTATTCCATCGCCGTCGCCATGAGCATACCGAGCAGGATCTGCTCCCACGCGCCGGGGAGCTTTTCCGCCCCCAGCAATAAGATCGTGACCATCGCAAAGCCGTACACCGGACACAGCGGCAGGAACACGAAGCACCGCCGCAGCCGGTGGCTCGATCTCGTCGCTGCGGCGAAGAGCTTTTCAAGGCAATAGCCCAAAAAGCTGTAAGCAAACCAGTACCAGATATGATCCATTTCTTCCTCCGCGTCCGTTTTTTTCAGTATGGCTCGCGCAGATGGAAAAATGCGTGCCGCGCGCGTTGCAAAGCGCGGCGAATCATGGTAAAATGACAAAAAATCGACAGGAGAACACAACTATGCCTGATACCTGGGAAGCTCTGGAACACGACTGTAAAAATTGCCGCGAATGCTCGCTGTGGGAGACGCGCACGAACGTCGTCTTCGGCGTCGGCAATCAGAATGCTGAAGTTTTATTCATCGGCGAAGGCCCCGGCGCGAACGAGGATGCGCAGGGCGTGCCATTCGTCGGCAGGGCCGGTCATCTGCTCGACGACATGCTCGAGATCATCGGCCTCAAGCGCGATGACGTGTATATCGCCAACATCGTCAAGTGCCGCCCGCCGGAAAACCGCGACCCGCTCGGCGTGGAGCAGGACGCCTGTATCGGGTATCTTCGCCGTCAGGTCGCGCTGCTGCGGCCGAAGATCATCGTCTGCCTCGGGCGCATCGCGGCCATGCGCATCATCAAGCCCGACTTCAAGATCACGCGCGAGCACGGGCAGTGGTTCGAAAAGAACGGCTTTCAGATGATGGCCGTGTATCACCCCGCGGCACTGCTGCGCGATCCGCGCCGCAGGCCCGAGTCGTTTGAAGATTTCAAGGGCTTACAACAGAAGATCAATGAGCTTTGCGAACACACCCATGCCGTTTCCTAATGCAAATAGCATACTTTTCGGTGCTGTGCCCTGCCAAATTCCTACATAAATGGTGTTTTTTGGATAAAAATGCTATTGACGGCCATTTTTGTGTGTGCTATATTACTACCATCCTTTTTGAAAGGACTTGGAGCTTGAGTGATGAAGACTGTTGTAAGCAACGTTGCATATCGCTTTTACTATTACTCTTACTTTTACTTTAAGGACAAGGTAAGAGCGATTTGTGATGCCCGTAGCTGAAAGGTCTTTCGAACCAACACTTGAAGGTCACTTCAAAAAGAGTTGAGTCAAGGAACCCGCCGTATGGACCACAAGTCCTTACAGCGGGTTTTATTGTTATCAGCGAGAAATAAAAATTGGAGGAAAAAAAGCATGAACACCAAACGCATCATTTCTCTTGTTGCCTCTCTTGCCCTCGTTCTCAGCCTGAGCGTGGGTCTGACCGGCTGCGGCGATAAGGCCGCACAGGACGACAATCAGGGCAGCACCGACGGCGAAGGCACGAAGTACACCGTCGGCATCTGCCAGCTCGTGCAGCACGAGGCACTCGACGCTGCCACCCAGGGCTTCATCGACGCGCTGAATGAGGCTCTGCCCGGCCAGGTCGAGATCGTGAACAAGAACGCTTCCGGCGACAGCGCCAACTGCTCTACCATCGTCAACGGCTTCGTCTCCGACGGCGTTGACCTCATCATGGCGAACGCCACTCCGGCGCTGACCGCCGCGGCTGCCGCCACGAGCGATATCCCCATCCTCGGCACTTCCATCACCGCTTACGGCGTTGCTCTTGATATTGACGACTTCAACGGCACTGTCGGCGGCAACATCTCCGGCACCTCCGACCTCGCTGACCTCGAGGCTCAGGCCAACATGATCACCGAGTGGTTCCCCGATGCCACAAAGGTCGGCCTGCTGTTCTGCTCCGCCGAGCCCAACTCCCGCTACCAGATCGAAGAGGTCGCCAAGCACCTCTCCGACAAGGGCATTGAGACCCAGGAGTTCGCCTTCACCGACACGAACGACGTCGCTTCCGTGACCCAGTCCGCCGCCGACTACTCCGACGTTGTCTACGTCCCCACCGATAACACCGCCGCTTCCAACACCGAGGCCATCGCAAACGTTCTCGTTCCCGCGGGCGTGCCTGCCATCTGCGGCGAAGAGGGCATCTGCAAGGGCTGCGGCGTCGCGACCCTCTCCATCAGCTACTATGACCTCGGCGTGACCACCGGTAAGATGGCCGCCAAGATCCTGACCGGCGAGGCCGACATCTCCGAGATGCCCATCGAGTTCACCGAGGCCACCCCGAAGTACAACGCCTCCATGTGCGAGACGCTCGGCATCGAGCCTCTCGAGGGCTACACTGCCATCGAAGAGTAATCTGATCACATCCCCCGCAGGCAGGGACGGGCTTAACCCGTTCCTGCCTCAACAAGAGATAGGAGGAGAGAACCCATGAGTTTTCTTTCGTCGCTGATGAACGCCCTGCCCGGCGCTGCCGCACAGGGTCTCGCCTGGGGCATTATGGCCATCGGCGTTTACATCACCTTCCGCATTCTGGACGTGGCGGACCTGACCGTCGACGGCTCGCTGGCAACCGGCGGCGCTGTCTGCGTCATGCTGATCCGCGGCGGCTTCAATCCCTGGATCGCCCTGCTGTGCGCGATGCTCGCCGGTATGCTGGCAGGCCTCGTCACCGGTCTTTTCCACACGCGCTGCGGTATTCCGGCCATTCTCGCCGGTATCCTGACGCAGCTTGCGCTGTATTCGATCAATCTGCGCATCATGGACAGCAAGGCAAACCAGGCACTCAGCGTTGATAAATATCCGCTGCTGCTTTCGCAGCGCTATGTGCGCGAGCTCTCGATGAACAATCCCCTGCCGCTGCTGCTTCTCTTCACAGCCGCGGTCATCGCCATCCTGTACTGGTTCTTCGGTACGGAGAAGGGCAGCTCGCTGCGCGCGACCGGCGCAAACCCCCACATGGCGCGCGCACAGGGCATCAACACGAACTCGAATATCGTGCTTGGCCTGATGGTCTCGAACGGTCTTGTCGCCCTCTCCGGCGCGCTGCTGGCGCAGTATCAGGGCTCGAGCGACATCAACATGGGCCGCGGCGCCATCGTCATCGGCCTTGCCGCCGTCATCATCGGCGAGGTCATCTTCGGCAAGATCTTCACGAACTTCGGCCTCACGCTGCTGGCCGTTTCCATCGGCGCGATCATCTACTACATCGTGCTTCAGATCGTGCTGCAGCTCGGTCTGAACACCAACGACTTAAAGCTCATCACGGCGCTGATCGTGGCGGTCTTCCTCGCCATCCCCTACTGGAAGAGCAAGATGTTCCGCCGCAAGGTGCAGCCCCAGAGCGCAAAGAACGGAGGCAACGGCCATGCTTGAACTCAAGGAACTTTATAAGACCTTCAACCCTGGCACCATCAACGCCAAGACCGCGCTGAACGGCCTGAGTCTGACGCTGAACGACGGCGACTTCGTCACCGTCATCGGCGGCAACGGCGCGGGCAAGTCCACGATGCTCAACGCCACCGCCGGCACGTTCTTTGTCGACTCCGGCAAGGTCATCATCGACGGCTCCGACGTCACGAACCTGCCCGAGCACAAGCGCGCGGCATTCATCGGCCGCGTGTTCCAGGACCCGATGATGGGCACCGCCCCCTCGATGTGGATCGAAGAGAACCTCGCTCTCGCCGCCCGCCGCGGCCAGCGCCGCGGTCTTTCCTGGGGCGTGACGAAAGAAGAAAAGGAGCAGTACCGTGAGCTGCTCGGCGGTCTCGGCCTCGGTCTTGAGTCCCGCCTGACCACCAAGGTCTCGACGCTCTCCGGCGGCCAGCGCCAGGCGCTCACGCTGCTGATGGCAACGCTCAAGCGCCCCAAGCTGCTGCTGCTCGATGAGCACACCGCAGCCCTCGACCCGAAGACCGCCGCCAAGGTCATGGAGCTCACTGACCGCATCGTGCGCGAGGGCCAGCTCACCACGCTGATGATCACGCACAACATGCGCGATGCCATTCAGTACGGCAACCGCCTCATCATGCTGCACGACGGCCACGTCATCCTCGACATTGCGGGCGAGGAGAAGAAGAAGCTGACCGTGCCCGATCTTCTTGAGCAGTTCACGAAAGCCAGCGGCGACGAGTTCGCCAACGACCGCGCGATCCTCTCCTAACGTTTTCTCTCTCCCCTATAAAGCACAAAAAGAGCCTGAACGCTTTTGTTCAGGCTCTTTTCTTATCCTTTTTTACGCTTCCCGCAGCACGACCTCGACAATGCCGACATCGTCGGTATCGGGGTAGAAGTTCACCTGCCACGGCTCAGCAAAGCCGGGGTCGACCTCCTCCTGCACAGATCGTACCATGTCGCGGATGCCGTCACGGTCCGCGGTGAAGTACGTGAAGCGCACGGCGATGCGGCTGAGCGAGCCCTCGCGCGCCGTCAGGCGCAGAAGATCAGGCAGCGCTTCAGTGCTCGTGGCGGTGACAATGCCCGCCTGCTCCTCCGCCGTCCGGCGGTAGCCGAGGCGCACGTGCATCTCGTAATAGGCGCGCTCCTGCGTGTCGGTGTAGCTGATGTAGTCAAGAAGATACGCGCCCAGTGCCGTCTCCTCCTGCACCTCCTTACAGGCCTGCTCGGCCATGGCCGCGGCGTCGTCCTCGCTGTAAATGCGCACAACGCCCTCTTCGCTGTGCTCGCCAAGGAGCAGCAGCAGCGCATTGACGAGGTCCTGATAGCTGTCGGCGCGCAGGGTGTCCGCACCCTCGTTTTCCCAGTAGACCTCGCTGTGCGGCGCGGAGACGCTGTAGGAACGCTCAAGCACGACATTGCCGCCGCAGCCCGAGAGCGTCAGGCAGAGCGCCAGCGAAAGCGGAATGAACTTTTTGCGCATGGCGCTCCCTCCTTTTGGGCGAAATCTCTCTTTCTCAGTAGCCAAGTGGCTCGTCGACGAGCACGACCTCGGTCTCGCAGCTGCGGATGGCCTCCCACAGCACGACAAGGCCGCGGCAGATGCGCTGCGGGCTCTTGCAGTCGTAGCAGCGGTCGCCGTTCACGGCGCATGGCGTCTTCACGCCGAGGCGCTGCGCGTTTTTCGGTGCAGCAATGTTGCGGGCGCGCCAGAGCGCTTCGTCGTAGGTCGGCGCGATCTTGTTGCTGCCGACGACGAACCACACCCTCTTGTGGCCATAAAGCGACGAGGACACACGGTTGCCCGTGCCGTCGATGTTGATGATCTCGCCCGTTTCGGCAAGGCCGTTGGCCGAGAGCAGATAGTTGTCACACGTCGAGGCGTTTTTGAGCACCTCGGCGGCGCTCATGCCGTCCGGCACGTTCCAATGGCTGAACATCGTGTTATGCTTGCCGAGGCTTTCAAAAAGCCCCATCTGAGAGAGCGTCATGCTGCCGCCGAACGACACGCTCTCTCCGTCGATCTGCGCGTTCAGATAGTCCGCCGCTTCCTTCGCCGTCGCGAAGGCGGACACCTTGAACCCGCGTTCCTCGAGATTCTTCTCCACCGTCGTAAGATCCATTCCTGCGTCCTCCTTGTATCCCGATATTCTTAGAGACCCTGCGGGTCGTATTCGCCAAAGCCCTCGCCGAGCACCTCGCTCGCGTCGCAGACGATGAAAAAGGCATCGGGGTCAAGCTCTTTAATGTAGCGCTTGATCGAAACCGCTTCCTTTTTGCGGATGGCGCAGAACAGCAGCGGACGTTCCGCGCCCGTGTAGCCGCCCTTGCCGTTCAGGAGCGTCACACCCATGTCGCGCCGCAGCATCTCCTGCATGATCTCCTCATACTTGTCGCTGATGATGTAGGCGACCTTTGCCGTGTTCTGACCGTAGACGACCAGATCGAGCACCTTCGTCGTGATATAGAGCGCCAGCGCGCCGTAGAGCGCGTTGTTGAGGCTGTGGAACACCGCGGCGTAGATCAGAATGATCGTCAGGTCGATGCCAAGGCAGATGTTGCCGATTGACAGCCGTTCAACGTGCGACCGCACGATCCACGCGCCGAGCTCCGAGCCGCCCGTCGTCGTCTCCTCGCGGAACAGCAGGCCTGAGGCGATACCGAGCGTCACGCCGCCGTACAGGCACGCGAGCAGCGGGTCCATGGGCGCAAATTCGTGGAGCGCCGCGACAACGTCGATCAAAATGGAGCTCAGTGCCATCGTGTAGATGGACTTGCACAAAAACGCGAAACCGAATTTTTTAAGCCCCACGATAAAAAGCGGCACATTCAGCACGATGACCATCGTACCGATCGGCAGAATGGGTGCAAAAAAGTTAATGATCTGCGAAATACCCGTAAAGCCGCCGACCGTAAAGCCATTCGGTGCATAGAACCAATCGAACGACAAGGCATACAGCACGCAGGCAAGCGTGACAATGATATAGCTTTTCACCTGCTCGCGCAGTTTTTTATTTTTCATAAATTTTCTCCCCTCACATGTTTCTCTCAGGCTTCCGACATCAAATCAGCGAGAGCTGCTTGTCGTCGCTGTCCTCCGTCTTGAGCAGCGCGCCCGTCGCGGGAATGCTGCGGCCGCGGTAGCGGGCAAGGTCGGTGATGCCGGTCTCCTCCGGGAAGCGCACCGTGTCGAGCACGTACTTCTTTTTGAGCGTCAAAAGCGCGACGCCCTGCGTCGTGCGCGTCGTCTTCACACCAAGAAGCGCCGTGTTGACGATCAGCACGCGCGGCTCTGTCGAATAGACGGCGATCTCGCGGTCTTCCTTGAGATACAGCAGCGCTTTGAGCGGGCTCTTGTCGCTGTATGCGCCGGTCAGGCGGCGGCGGTTCGAGGTCGTCTTGTAAGCGGAAAGCTCGACCTTTGCGGCCTTGCCGTTTTCAAAGAAGAAGATCATATAGCCGCTGTAATCGCCGGGAAGCCCCATGCCCATGACGCTCTCG
>OOCX01000472.1_pt1 | contig 32097 bp, 26 predicted proteins | sample 1671231 | NCBI WGS metagenome assembly OOCX01 (sample SAMN06348135, study PRJEB24527) | human gut metagenome | biome: human gut; feature: ankylosing spondylitis patient; material: feces | host: Homo sapiens | place: China | collected 2015-10 | reverse complement strand
ACATATTCTGTACTTGCTGCGAATAGGTCATAATCATACTCTCCTTTTGACAAATTGATGCCATTGGCAGGGGGTGTCCTGCCGTTTGCATTGACCGGCTGCGCCGCTCTCTTCCGCGCCACGCCGGTACTACCACGCATGATTTTATTATAGAGAACCTTGGCGGAATTTGCAAGACGTTTTGCGGATTTTTTCACAAGCATTTTTAACGGTTATATGTCGCTAACTAGCACTTTCACCGCTTTCACTGCCCAGTTCGTCACATTTCTATCATATTTGTCAAAAGGAATATCTTGCGCTGTCCGGTTCAGTTTTTTCTGGGCGGCTGTTGGGCCCTGACAGGCCGGAGCGCCCAGATGCACACAAAGCCCGCCGCCGCGCCTGCCATGGCCAGCCAGTGCCGCCCGGTGGCAAGGCCCCAGAGGTTCGCCGCAAAGGGGAAGGCAAGGCTGCCCACGCTCTGTCCCAGCGCCAGAAAGCCGTAGTTCACCCCGGCATGGGGCAGGCCGAACAGGTCGGTGGAGAGGGAAGGCAGCACCGCCGCCAGCGCCGAATAACAGAAGGTGAGTCCTGCGTACACAGCCACAACGAGCCAGCCCTGTGCGAACAGGAAGGCCGCTGAAAGCCCCAGCGACACGCCGAACAGGATCAGGTCAGTGGGGCGGCGGCCGATCCGGTCGCTGAGCAGGGGCATCAGTAAGCGGCCCGCCGCGCTGCCCACGCTGCCCAGCACCACACTCCACAGGGCAGCGCCCTCGTCCAGGCCCCGCTCCATGCCCAGCTTTAAGATGATGGGGCTGAACAGCAGCACCGCCGGGGTGGAACAGCAGACCGCTCCGGCGCAGAGCCAGTACTGTTTTGTTCTGAGCATCTGCAGCGGGGCAAGGTCGAGGGCCGGGGTGCCCTTTCCCCTGCCCTGCTCTTCGGGCTTCTGCTTTGCCGGGGGCGGGTCGGTGAGCAGGGCACTGCCCATAAGGCAGACCGGCAGCGTGAGTGCCCCCAGCGCCCAGAACGCCCCCCGGATCCCCTGCACCGGGCCAAAGCCCTTCAGCGCCGTGCGGACGAATCCGGTCAGGAACGCTCCGCTCAGGCCCACCGCGCCGCCAATGACCCCCGTGGCAAGGCCCTTGCGCCCGGCGTACCATTTCTGGGCGCAGGACTGGATGGACGGGTAGAGAAACGCCGTGCCCAGCCCCGCCGGAATGCTGAACACTGCCCAGAACCATGCCCCCTTTTCCCCAGGCAGGAGGGCCGCCGCAAAGAACCCGCCGCAGAGCAGGCCGGTGCCCCACAGCGCCGCGCAGCGCGGGCCTTTTTTATCCTGCAAAAAACCGCCGATGACGCATCCCACCCCGAACGCTGCGATCAGGATGCCGAACGCATAGCCCGCGCCGTCCTCGGTCAGGCTGAACTCGTCCATCACCGGCTGCTGGAACACACCCCACGCCGCAGGCAGGCCCGTCAGGATCTGAATGGCCGCCCCCGCCGCCAGGATCGCCCAGGGGTGGCGCGCTGTAAACTGCTTCATCTGTTTTATCACCTCGTTCTGTCAGTGTGCCCTTTTTCATTGACAAAACGGCATGATTCTTTATAATTAAAGATGTTCAAATTAAAATAACTTCACCCTCTCCGTCAGTGCTGACGCACTGCCACCTCCCCCAAAGGGGGAGGCTCTGGCGGTTCTTTGAAAGGCCTCATCTGGGATTGCCCTTGGCTCTCCCTTTGGGAGAGCTGTCGAGCGAATGCGAGACTGAGAGGGTGAGGATGCTGAGAAAGAGGAACCAACTATGAAATCACAGGCATTGAAGGGTATGCGCGACCTGCTGCCCGCTGAGCAGACCCTGCGCGACTACATCCAGGGCAAGATCCTGGAGACCTACCGTGCTTCCGGCTTTGAGCGCATCTCCACCCCCATGCTGGAGGATATGGAGAACCTGGACAAATCCGATGGCGGCGATAACCTGAACCTCATCTTCAAGGTGATGAAGCGTGGAGACAAGCTGACCAGCGCGCTGGGATCCGGCGACCCCAAGCAGCTCTCCGACATGGGCCTGCGCTATGATCTGACCCTGCCCCTGAGCCGGTTCTACGCTGCCAACAAGGACAAGCTCCCCCACCCCTTCAAGGTCATCCAGACCGACCGCGTGTTCCGCGCCGAGCGCCCCCAGAAGGGCCGCCTGCGCGAGTTTGTCCAGTGCGACATCGACATTCTGGGCGACGAGAGCCCCAACGCAGAGGTGGAGCTGATCGACGTGACCGCCCGCGCTCTGCTGGGCATCGGCTTTACCGGCTTCACCGTGAACATCAATGACCGCCGCATCCTGCGCGGAATGCTGGAGAGCATGGGCTTTGCCGCCGACACACTGGACTCTGTCTGCATCACCTTTGACAAGATGGATAAGATCGGTGCCGAGGGCGTGAAGGCCGAGCTGACCGAGAAGCAGCTGCCCGATGCTGCCATCAACGCGCTGGCCGATTTCATTGCCGCCGGTGATGTGACACTGGAGTCCGTAGCTTCCCGCTGTGCCGACCCCGCCATTGCCGATGACCTGAAGTATGTGCTGGCCACCGCAAAGGCCATGGCCAACGGCCGCTTCGATGTGGCCTACTGCCCCAGCCTGGTGCGCGGCCAGGGCTACTACACCGGCATGGTGTTTGAGATCACCTGCCCGCAGTTCAGCGGTGCAGTGGCTGGCGGCGGCCGCTACGACAACATGATCGGCAAGTTCCTGGGCACCAAGGTGCCCGCCGTGGGCTTCTCCATCGGCTTCGAGCGCGTCTGCGGCATCCTGCTGGAGCAGGGTTATCAGATCCCCGGTGCCAAGCAGAAGATCGCCCTGCTCTACAACAGCGATGTGGACTTCCCCGCCGTGCTGACCAAAGCCGCACAGCTGCGCGTCACCTACAACGTCACCGTTCTGCCTCAGGCCAAGAAGCTGGGCAAGCAGCTGGGCCAGCTGGAAGCTTCCGGTTTCGCCGGTGCCGCCTTTATGGACAAGGATGAGGTAAAGATCTTCGCACAGCAGTAATGGGCGGGCGGCGGGAAACTTCCCGCCGCCCTTTGCAACAGCATATATAACAAAGCCCTCCCGGCCAATCGGCTGAGAGGGCTTTGTTTTGTACAATCAAATTACAAGCTGTACAGTTCCGTATACTTTTGGGTCAGATAATCCAGATAGTAGTGTGCATCAAAGGTGCCGCAGGCGTTTCTGACGACCTCGGCAGGCTCCAGCAGGTGGCCGTACTGGTGCACCTTTTCCCTCAGCCAGCCGGTGACAGCGGAGAGATCCCCGTGGGCCACACCGCCGTACACATCGAATTCCTGCTCCATGTTATGGAGCATCTGGGCACCGTAGGCATTGCCCAGAGCGTAAGACGGGAAGTAGCCGAAGGAGCCGCCCGACCAGTGGCTGTCCTGCAGGCAGCCCTCGCGGTCATTGGGAACCTCCACGCCCAGATACTCCTTGTACAGCTCTGCCCACGCGGCAGGGACCTCCTTTGCCGTCAGGGTGCCCGCAATGAGCTGTTTCTCGATCTCGTACCGCACCATGACGTGCAAGCAGTAGGTCAGCTCATCAGACTCGGTGCGGATGAGGCTGGGCTCCACCTTGTTCACGGCGCGGTAGAACTGCTCCGCAGTCACATTTCCCAGCTGTGCGGGGAAAAATTCCTGCACCTTGGGATAGATGGCCCCGATAAAGGCGCGGGAACGGCCGATAAGGTTCTCGTAGAAGCGGGACTGGCTCTCGTGCACGCCCATGGACACACCGCCGGTCAGGCAGGTGTACTGCAGGTCATCCCGGATGCCCAGCTCATACAGGGCATGGCCGCCCTCGTGGAGAACGGAGTACATCGAGGAGGCCACATTGTGCAGGTCGTAGTTGGTGGTGATGCGGACATCCTTGTTGTTGAACTCCAGCGTAAAGGGGTGTTCGGTCTCACCCAGGCCGCAGTGGCCCCGGTCCAGACCCATGACCTCCATGAGATAGTCCGCAAACGCCTTCTGCTGCTGGACCGGATATTCCAGATGCAGGAAGCTGTCATCGATCTGAGGCTTCTCGCCGATGGCCCGGATGAGGGGCACCAGACCCTTGCGCAGGGTGTCAAAGAACACGTCCAGCTGTTTGGTGTCCATGCCCCGCTCATACTCGTTCAGCAGGGCATCGTAGGGCGCTTTTTCCGCATCGTAATAGCCCGCGAACTTCCGGTTATACTCCACCAGCTCCTGCAGGATGGGGCAGAAGGAGGCAAAGTCGTTTTCTTCCTTGGCCTTGTGCCAGACATCACTGGCGCGGTTGGTCAGCTCGCTGTATGCCATATACTCCTCGGCGGGGATGCGGGTGAGCTGCCGGCAGCTGCGGCGCAGCTCCTCCACCTCGCGGCGGTGGAGAGTGTCCAGCGTCTCCCGCCGGGCATAGAGCTCCTCCACCAGTGCAAGGGTCTCGGGGGCGGTCATCAGCTTCTGCAGTTCACCGGCCAGAATGCTCAGGGCCACACCCCGGCCCTCGGCCGTGTTCTTAGGGGCCACGGTCACAGCGTCCAGATACAGGCTGTTGGAGGCGCAGTTGTAGGCGTACAGCTTCTTCTGCAGGGTCTCCAGCGCCCGCAGCTTCTCATTTTGTTCCATTGGGTGTTTCTCCTTTTTCAGTTTTTGGTGGGAAATGCCGGGTCATTCCAGAAAAAGCGCTTCCGGGCCACCGGGTCCGGGTCCGGGATCTCAAACGTATAGCGCTCCGTTGCATTGATGACCGTGGTCTGGCCGTGGGTGCACACCCGGGGCAGATTGGCATTATAGCTCAGGTGGACATGCCCGTGCACGAACCACTTGGGCTGGTACTCCTCCAGCAGGTCGTTGAAGCAGGCAAAGCCCTTATGGGCCCGGTCATCGCCATCGTTCAGGCCAGCCGCCGGGGAATGGGTCAGCAGCAGGTCGATGCCGCCCGCCCGGTGGGCCTTGAACCAGAGCCGCCGCATCCGGCGGCGCATTTCCTTCTCCGTGTACTGGAAGGTCTCCTCACTGTTGTAGCGGATGCTGCCGCCCAGCCCCATGATGCGCAGCCCTTTCCAGACATACACCTGATCGTCCACACAGATGCAGCCGCCCGGCTCGCCCTCCGTGCGGTAGCGGCCATCGTGGTTGCCGTGGACATACAAAATGGGGGCCGCTGTAAAATTTGTTATATATTCGAGGTATTTTTTTGGCAGATCCCCGCAGGAGAGGATCAGATCGACCCCGGCCAGGCGTTCCCGGGAGCAGTAGTCCCACAGCGCCTTGGAGGGGGTATCGGAAATTGCAAGTATCTTCACGTCCGCAACACTCCGTTCTGTTGAGCTTTTTACAGCGTCGTCTCTTTCAGACTGCTCAGGCCGTTGATCTCCAGCAGGCCCAGCGTTCTGACATCCAGCTGATCGTACCGGGGCAGGCTGCCCTCCACGCACTCGCCCAGCCAGTCCATCTCCATCAGTTCCTTGGGGGTGTAGGTGTCTGCAGTGGGTGCCTTGGGGATATGCCCCTGCGCAAAGATGCCCGCCGGGAAGATGGGGAACTCGTTGGCCGCAAGGTTCTTTTCCAGCAGATCGAGCAGCTGCTGCGTGCCCTTGGGCAGGGTCTCATAGTAATCCAGCCGCTCCGCGTCACTGCGGAAGCCCCACCAGTAGTTGATGGCCTTGCCGCTGGAACCGCTGTCCCAGGTGCCCTCGAAGATGGAGCGAATGATGCCGATATAGAACACTTCCCACTTCCAGACCGGCAGCGCCACCGGCTGGATGCTGCCATCCGGCATCCGGCGGCACAGGCCGTATTCCCTGGCGCTGCCGGTGGGCTCAAAGGGGCTGCAGGCGTAGAACAGCTCGATATCCGGGCAGTCGGAGAAATCCAGCGGCTTTCCCGGCTCCTGCAGGCAGGCCCAGCGCAGCAGGATATGGCTGTTGGGCCGCACGGTGCGCAGGCCCCGGGCAAAGGCATTGACGGCCGCAGGCACACCGTAAACGGGATTGGCTGCCACATAGCCCACCCGGTCGGTCAGATTCAGGATACCCGCCAGCATTCCCAGCAGGTAGTTGGCCTCATAGGTGCGGGGGTAATAGGTGCGCACCAGCGGATGGGGCGCGTTCAGGCAGCAGTTCAGGAACCGGGTCTTGGGGTGCTGGGCCGCTACCTTGAGGCAGGCGGGCCGCATCCGGATGCTGGTGGTGAACACCACGTCCGCGTTGTCGTGGGCCACCTCTTCCATGATCTGCTCCGCGTCCACCTCGGGGGAGACATTTTCCCGGTTGGTGATGATGAGCCGGTCCGGGAATTCCTTTTTCAGGGCCTCGATCCCCTTTTCGTGGCCCCGCACCCAGGCGCTATTTTTAGCATTGTACTCGTGCAGGAACACCACCTTGAGCTGGCTGGGCTTGCTGAAGATGTTCAGCTTGTTCAGCAGCGGCTCACTGCCGGGCTTTGGCTCCAGCGAAAGCTCCACGGCGTGGGGCTCCGTCAGGATCTTGATCTCATCCCACAGCTTGGCCAGGTTTTCCCGCACCTGGCTGGGGGTGGACTGGCAGGCATCCGAATACCGGTAGACCGAGAGGTACACCAGCAGCGCGTCGCCCGGGGTCAGCCCCAGGGCGGAGCCGCCCAGCGCATAGAACTGCTGGCTGAACATGGTATACAGGGCCGAGAAGTTCAGCCGGTCGTCATCCGACCATACCTCGCTGGCGGCCTTGCAGACCAGTGTCTGCAGCTTTGCATAGCCGCCCAGCCGGGAGAACTGGACATTGTTGATCTTGCTCAGCTTATAAAAATCAAGAAACTCGTAGTAGATCTTGTTTTCCAGCGTGTCGTTCCGGGCCGGAACAAGCCGGGTGACCGTGCCCGGAATGGTGACCGCCTCGTAGTATTTGAGGACAGACACCCGCTTGTTGCCCTCCTGCACATAGAACTTGTTCAGGTATTCGTAGGCAATGATGGGGGTGTGGATGCCCTCCTCCAGATGGGCCTCGCAGAGATTCGACCACTTGATGGCAAACTCGGTGTCCTCTTCCAGCAGGGGCATAAAGTTGGCCGCAAAGGCCGTGTGCCGTCCGCTGGTCTTGGTGCCCACAATGCTCTCGGCGGGGATATCCACCAGCCCCAGCGGCTCCTGGGCAACGATGTTCACCCCGTTCAGGATATCATCCAGCACCGCAAGGTACGGCGACTGGCCGCGCGCCACACAGGCACGGTAGGCACGCTGGCCCGCGCGCAGGGCGCTTCTATAATCTTCTATCATGGCCATAGCAGAACTCCCTTCTTCAATGGCTCCTTTTTTCCTTTCCCGGCCCGTGCCGCCGTGTTTGCGGCACAGGTCTAAGGACAGTATAACATGAAATTCGGATTTATGGGAGACTTTCTCCGGCAAAGGTGTTGATTTACAGAAATTTTTCAGGTACGATAAATAGGAAACCATATTTGTGAGGTACTTTTTCATGCAGACTGAACAGCTGCCCCGCCTGGAAGCGGGGGAATACCCCGGCGGCATCTGGTACTACGAGCCCCACACCTACCTGCCCTACCGCTATGTGCTGGGCCGGGTGGGCAGGCACCCGCTGGTGTGCATCGGCATCAACCCCAGCACCGCCCAGCCCGGCGCGCTGGACCCCACTCTGAAGAGCGTCGAGCGTCTGGCCAACGCCAACGGCTTCGACAGCTGGATCATGTTCAACGTCTACCCCCAGCGGGCCACCAACCCCAACGACATGGACAAAACGCCCGACCGCGCCCTCTGCGACGAAAATCTCCGCTGGCTGCAGGCCGTGCTGGCCCAGACCGAGCCCACCATGTGGGCCGCATGGGGTACTCTGATTGAAAAGCGGGACTATCTGCCCGGCCTGATGCGGGAGATGGTTGCCCTGACGCGGGAAAAGAACATCCCCTGGGTGACCTTCGGCCCCCGCAGCAAAAAGGGCCACCCCCACCATCCCCTCTACCTGCGCAAGGACTCCACGCCGGAGCCTTTCGATGTGGAAACCTACCTCAACACCTGTTTTGAATGAATCTCTCAGGGAGGGAATTGCATGACACCGGAACGATATAAACGACTGACAGACTGGCTCGAAGGGCATCCCGCCCTGCGGGAGGGCATCATTCTGCTCAACCGCTGGCTCCCCCTCGTGCCTTTCGTCTGCTATCCGGTGCTTCTGGTGCTGCTCAACCTCCGGTGGTTCAGAATGCTCAGCATCGGACGGGGCGGCGGCGCTCTTGATTTTATGCAGGTCATTGCCCGGGCCATTCTCGTTCCGGGTCTGGCGTTCGGGCTGGGAACCATCCTGCGGGCGAGGCTCAACTTCCCCCGCCCTTATGAGCAGCCGGGCTTCGTGCCGCTGGTATCTAAGGAGACCCACGGCAATTCCTGCCCTTCCCGCCACGCACTCAGTGCCGCCGTCCTCGGGATGGTGTGGCTCTACTTCTACCCTGCCGTCGGCGTCGTGATGCTGACCATCGCCGCCCTCATCTGTCTGCTGCGGGTGCTTTCTGGGGCGCACTTCGTCCGGGATGTGCTGGCAGGCGCAGCCTTCGGGCTTGCGTTCGGCTTTGTGGGGATGTGGCTGCTGTGAAAAGCCTTTTGCAAAAAGCGCAAAAAAGTTTCAGATTTCTCTTGACAGAACCCCGGGGCTATGGTATTATACTTCTCGCAGCGTGCTTCGACTCACAGCTGCAAACCATATCAGAACCCAATGGGATAACAACGTGCGCCCGTAGCTCAGGTGGATAGAGCAACTGCCTTCTAAGCAGTGGGCCGGGGGTTCGAGTCCCTTCGGGCGCATCTATGTGGTGCCCATAGCGTAGTCGGTTAACGCGCCAGATTGTGGATCTGGAGACCGTGGGTTCGAGTCCCACTGGGCACCCCACTAAAAAGACCCGCGAGCTTATGCTTGCGGGTCTTTTTCTATTGTTGGGATGTCCAGTGGGACTCGAACAGGGCGGCGACGGCGCGTCAGCGACGGCGTAAGCAATCAGCCCAGTGGGCTGTTGCTTAGCCCGCGGGTTCCAATCTCTAGGAATGTCTATCGCAGCAACAACGTCCTTTACTCCCTCACCCATCTTATAAATAAAACTCAAACAAACCAAGGCCGCAGCCCAGAACACCTTTCCGTGTTCCACGCTGCGGCCTTTTCGTATTTCTCAGCTTCCCAGCTGCTTCAGGATATTATTGACCTCATCGTTGGAGTAGCCCTCCTTCAGCAGTTCGCTGCGGATGGCCGTGTCGCTCCTGCCCTGCCGGTAGAGGCGGGCGGCGCTGTAAGGTACGATGGTGCTGCCTCCGGACGACAGCACTGACCCGCTGCCCGAGCCTCCCGAACTGCCCGCACTCTTTGCCCCGGCGTTTGCCGCAGCCTGCTGGGCGCTCTGGGCTGCCTTGGACTGCTTGAGCGCCCATTCGCCCTTTGCGATATTCAGCTTTTCGCTGGTCACATTGTTGTTGAACTCCTGCTGGCGCAGGGTGTCCTGATACTGCCGCTCCGCCTGCTCGTTCTTGTACTTCTGCTGGGCAAGGCTGTCCTGCCGCTGGGTCTCCTGCATCTGCTGGCCCCACGCAGCGTCAGCACGCTCGGCCGCGTAGGCGCGGTCTTTCGCGTACATATTATATCCGGTGTTGGCCAGCGCACCCACCAGCGAGCCGATGCCGGTGGTCCCGGTGATGGCCAGCTGCACCGCGTCGCCGATGACACCCAGAATGCTCAGCACACCATTGAACGCCTGCTTGCGCTTGGCGATGGCCTGCTGCTCCTGATTGGAATAGTAGCCGTACAGGGTGTCCAGCCGGCCCAGATAGTCCTGATAGCGGCCATAGTCCTGCTCGTAGGCAGCATTGTAGGCGCTGCCCTTCCGGTCGAGCTGACTGTAATAGTCCGACAGCTCCGCGTTATACTGCGCCTGTGCGTTCTGCTCCTGCGTGTTGAGCTGGTCGATCCGGGTCACGACATCGTCGCCCTCACTGTTGTAGGTGTCCAACGCCAGCCGGTAGAGGGACGGCAGGGCGTCGTTCAGCGCGCCCATCTGCTGCTGGTACGCCTGCTGGGCCACACTGGCCGCATAGCTGGAGCCGTAGCCGCCGGTGAGGGCTGCAGCCTGTGCGGCGGCGTCCGCGCTGGCGTTGCGGGCGTTCTGGGTGTACTGCTGGGCATACTGGCGGTAGAGCGGGTCCTGTGCATAGCTGTACTGGAAGCTGTTCCGCTCCAGCAGCTGGCCGATGAGGTCTTCGATGCGGCCCTGATAGGCGCTCTCATACTTGCCCGGCCGGTTCTGCTGCCAGTTTCTCAGGTCCGCTGCTGCGTCGGTGACGCTCTGACCGGGGGTGTACACCGCATTTGTCAGTGCATTCTCCACCTCTTTGCGGCTGTTCAGTCCCGCCGTGCTGTAGGAGGACTGGGCTGCAGGCTGGGCAGCCACATCTTCCAGCAGCTGCTGTTCTTTCTTTTTCTCGGTGCTCATAAATTCTCCTTTCTCACTGGATGCTGTTCAGCCGGGCGCGCAGCGGCTCCGACATATTTTCCACGTCCAGATTGCAGAGCACATATTGTAATTGCTCCTGCATCTGGTATAAGTAGTTGCGGATGGCGCGGGCATCCTCCGCGTCCATGTTCTCGCTCAGATGGGGCAGTCCGATCTTCGAAAGTCCCGTGACACTTGCCATGTTCAGTTCACCTCCTGTGCCAGAATGCCGCCCTTCGCGGCGGCGCTCGTCCGGGTCAGGCTGCGCAGGGTGAGCTGGCCTCTGCCCTTCAGCCGGAACCGCAGGCTCCCGCACCGCCTCGGCACAAACGGAACATCGAAGCAGCGCCGCCCGTCGGCGTTCAGTTGGGCCAGTGTCTCCCACGCTCCGCTGTCGTAACTCACAGCCACCTCGATGCGGCTCTTCACCTCGGCCTCGAGCCGGAGCGTCAGCCGGGAGAGATACAGCTCTTCCGGGCTGTCCAGCCCGATGTCCCCGCTGACGAGCTCGAAGCTCACGCCGTCCTCGATGCCGCCCGCCTGCTGCCAGTTCTCCTCCCGGTCTGCATCTGCGGCCCAGATGGCCTTTCCGTCCCAGAGATAGAGCTGCCCGCCGCTTCCGGTCATCTCGTAGGAGCAGACATCTTCCTCCTGCCAGAGCCCCCGTTCAGTGTCATAGACCAGCAGCCGCACGGCCTGGGCTTCACCGCCGCCCCGCACGAGGTGCAGATAATACCGCCCGTCCAGCGCGCCGCCCAGCGCCGACTTCACGTTCCGCAGCCGGGCCGGGTCGAGGGCCGTCGAGACTTTGGTGGGGATGCTGCCGTCCCAGGCCATCACGCCGTCGGGCGAGAGATAATAAAGCGTCTCGTTGATGACGCAGAGGCTCCGGGCAGCACCCTTTGCCACGCCCCGGCAGCGCAGGCTGCTGAGCTGGAAATCCGAGGGCTTGGAGCCGTAAAGTTTGTGAAGGGTGTTTTCCTTGAAGAAAAGCGCGTATCCCATACAGGTAGCCGCGCCGGTAAACGCCCCGTCGCTGCCCACGGTCACGGCATAGCTGTCGGCGGCAATGCCCCGGTAGGAGAACCAGTTGGTGGGGTCGCCCAGCTTGCAGGCGTAGATGACGTTCTCCTTGTTGGAGCATCCCCACACCCGGTTGTCGCACTCGGTCAGGTAGTCCATGTCCGGCACCCGGCGTTCCAGCTCCACCACCTCTGCCGAGACGAACTCCCGGCTGACGCTGCCGTCCAGACTCACCCATCTTACCGCTGCGCCGGTGCGGGTCAGACGGCCATAGAACCACTCGCCGCCCGGGTCGGCCTTGACGCGCAGAGCATCTGCGCCGGCGTCGTAGACGATGCGGTCGCCGTCCAGCTCGTTCCACTGCCCGGCCTGTTCCGCTGCAGAGCCGGTGAGGGTCACGGTGTCCTCTGCCGCAAAGTCTGTTCCCACCCCCTTTGCCGAGATGCGGCAGTAGTCCAGCACCACCGCCGACCAGTTGCCGGACGCCTCACTATATACTTCCAGCGTGCTCTCGCTGCTCCATGGCTTTTCCGGGTCTTCCACCCGCAGGAAAAGCTGACCGTCCGTCGGCTTGTCGGGCTCAGCAGGGCCGCAGCCGCTCACCTCGTAGACCTTGCCCTCCGCGTCGCAGGGTGCAAACTCCACGCTGGTGTTTTTGCCCGACCACATCGCGCCCAGAGCGCTCACCTTCCGGCTGGCAGTGTCGAAAGCCAGCTTGTCCGGAAAGATCAGGATCTTCGTCCCGATGCCCACCAGCGTTTTCCTGCCGTTCTCCACGGCGTCTTTCAGGGTCACTTCCATCTCATCCCTGTCATCCGGCGTGTAGACGAGGTCTCTGCCGCAGACGGTCAACAGGCCGTTCAGGTGATACATCCCGTTCAGGTCTGCTTCCTCCCGCAGCTTCCGCCGGGGCAGACGGGTGCTCAGGGCCGGGAAATTCCGGGCCGAAAAGTTGATGCCCGCGCTGTACTCTGCCTCGGTGCAGCTGTACGTCTCGTTCAGCCCGCCGAACACCCGCAGCATATTCCGGGTGTTTTTCAGGCCGTTCCGGTTCGAAAGTACCATCTTTCTCCCTCCTTACCAGCGCCAGCTGCAGCCCCGGGCGGGCAGATTCTTCCGCCGCAGCCACGCGGCCAGTTCGGCTAAGATGCTGTTGTACTGGGCCTGCTCACCGGCGTACCGGTCGTTCTCGCCCAGCGCGGCGTCCGTCATGGCGCACAGATAGTGCGGGTACAGGCTGTCGAAGGGCGGTGGCACCAGCAGCACGTCGTCATCCCGCAGACCGTTGTCCCACGCAATGTCCGCGCCCACGCCCTCCCGGCTGTCGGCGCTGCTGGGCCGGAAAAATCTCTCCCGCAGCATCCCGTCCACCTCGCACAGCCAGCGCTGCCGGGTGCGGGCCGCGACACGGCTGCCCGGGCGCAGCTCTTCGGCCCGCTCCATCGCTTCTCCTACCGTCATAAAAAGCCTCCTTTCGCTTTTTCCAAAAAAGCCCGGCAGAAGCGGCCTTCTCCGCCGTTTCTGCCGGGCCGCGTTGTCTTATTTTACTGGGCCGCAGTCTCTGCCGCAGCGATGCGGGCGGCGGTGTACTCGTCCTGCTGCTGGCTGTGTTCCAGCACCTCGGCCACCTCAGGCGGCACTTCCACCTCCACGCCCCGGCGGATCTTGTAGTTCACGCCGTTGACGCTCACGAACAGATCGCCCTTGTACCGGCTGTTGTCCTTGAACAGCCGGATGCGGACATTCTTTTTTTCTGCCATAGCTTCTCCTTTCTGCTCAGTTTGCCGCCGCAGTGGTGGAATAGCTGGACACGCTCTCGATGCGCACCATGTACTGCTCCACCAGACGCTCGGCGGCGCGCATACCCTTCCAGCCCACAGAGGCGCGCTGGTTCAGCGGATCGTCGCCGTAGCCCAGCTGCTTGACGATGTGCTCCAGGCCGCCGCCTTCCAGCTCGGTGACGCCGTAGGCGTGGGCGCCCAGCACGAGGGTGCCGAAGACGGCCAGACCCTCCGGACAGGTAGCGTCCTTCCAGATCTTTGCCTCGCTGGTCTCGATGAAGCGGATGTTGCCCAGCTTGCCGATCTCGCCGCGGTACATGGTGTCGGGGTCGGCGTACTTGTGGGCCTCGATGAACTCCTTGCAGGTCTTGAGGTCGTAGGCGGCGTAGGGATGGATGATGGCGATGTAGCTGTCGCCGATGGGGTCAGCGTTCATCGCGCCCAGCTGTGCCGCCGCCTGGAAGAACAGCTTCGGGGTCAGGGTGCAGCTCTTGTCCAGCGCCTTGCGGCTGGTGACGGCAGTCTCGGTGCCGTCTGCGGAAAGCTTCGGCGCATAGATGACGTTGGTGCCGCCGGCCAGCACATCACGGGTGATGCTGTCCATGGTGCGGCCCGCCTGGCTTGCCAGAACGCGGGTGGCCTGTACCACATTGTTGTCGATGGCCGTCATCTGCAGCACATCGGTGAGCGGAGTCCAGCCGCCGTACTGGTGCAGGTCGCTGGTGATGGTGGTCACGTTCAGGGTCTGGCCGTTGGGAGTCACACCCTCGGTCAGCGGGGTATCGGCCTTGGGCAGGCTGTCGTACTTGCGGAACTCAATGGTCTTGCCGCCGTTCTGGGGTACGGGATAGTAGTCCGCGAACTGGTCATGCACCAGACGGGGCTCTGCCTGGTCGATAAGGCGCTTCTCGTAGAAGGTCTTCATCTCGTTGGTCATGGTGCCGGTGGTGTTCTGCAGGCTGGCAGAAGGGTCGGCAAAGAGCTGGAGGTCCATCTTCAGGTTGTAGCTTTTCATGTCATTTGTCCTTTCTGTATCAAAATTTTCAAAAACTGATCTTCACCCCGTGCATCGCACGGCGTTCCAGTGCCTCACGCTGGGCGCGGGTCATGCTGGCCACATCGGCCCGGGTGATGGCCGCACCGCCGGGGCTGGTGCCGTTTTCCGCCGGGCGGGCCGAACGCTGGCGGATGCGCTCCACGACGCCCTGCTCCACGGTCTGGGCGGTCTGACGCAGAGCGTCGTTGTAGTGGGCCAGACGGTAGGCGTCACCCATCCGCATCCCGGGCAGCTCCATCAGGCGGCGCATCTCGGGGTTCGCCAGCTCCTGCTTGAGCGAAAAATCCGGCACGTCCCGGCGAAGCATCGCTTCTTCCGCCGCCCAGCGGGCGTGGAGAGCTCGGACGGTGTTCGTGCCCTCTCTCAGGCCCGGAATGGGCGGGAGCGGAAGCGGCGCAGGGCGTTCGGGCGGTGCAGGATGCTCTTCCGGCTCCTGCACTGCCGCCGGTGTCGGCACATCCGAAGCTTCCCGGCCCTCATCCGCCTTCATCGTCCCGGAGGCGATGGCCTGCTGAGCCTGTGCATGGCTGAGGGCAGGAGCGGAAGGGGCGGCGGCATCGCCGCCCTCCGAGGCAAAGAGCTGCAGATCCACCATCGACTGTTCTCCCCGTCCGCTCAAATCGGCGAAGCGGACATTGTCCGGGTAGCGTTCTGCCAGCAGAGCAAAGCCTGCCTTTGCAAATTCGAACGCCCCCTCCACCCACGGCTTCTGGGGTGCCGCTGCCGTCACGGCCAGACGCGGGCCGTCCGGCTCGTCCCACACGCCGCTCCTGGTGCCTTCCTCGCCCGCCAGCAGGGCGCAGAGGGTCTGCATCAGGGTGCTGGCCCCCGCACACACGATGTCCTGCCCGGCGGGGGCATAGCCCGCGTGGCCCGAAGCTTCCAGCCGGCAGGTGGGGCCTGCCGGGCCGTCCAGCTCGGTGTAGTTTACTTTTATCATCTCATTTCTCCTTTCTGCGTCTTCATCGCCCTCGCCATCGCAACCGTGCTCAGCTCCTGTGCCGGGCCGCTGAGCTTGGGGGCTTCGGACTTTTTCTGCACTTCCAGCAGACCCGTCAGCTGAGTCATCTGGGCCTGCATCCGGGCCAGCTGCTGGGCAAGGGTGCCGTTCTGGCGCACCCGCTGGCGAACCTTTTCGATGCCCTCAAAGTCCATCATTTCCAGCGCCGCCAGCGCGGCGTCGGCGTTGGCCGGGGCGAAAAAGCCCAGCTGATAGCACTCCTTGGCCGTCTCGTTCTGGGAGAGGCGTGAGAAGGTGGACTTTTTCTCCGCGCTCACCACGATGTCGAACACCGGCTCATGACTGCCCAGCTCCACGCCGCCCACGACTCTTGCAGGCTGGGCGCGGAGCACCTGGCCCGAAAAGCGGACGAACTCGCTCTCGCCGCTCTTGCCGGTGATGCGGAAGATGCGCTCCTCGTCGTAGAACTGCCTCATCAGCTCAATGATAAGGCAGCACTCTTTGGCAAATGCCCTGTAAGCGCTCTTGAGCATATCCCGGCTGAGCTTCGAACCCGCCTCCTGCAAGGCCGCGATGGCCGAAGCTGCCGTCACGCCGCCTGCGGTGCCGCCCTGGGTCATGTCGCGGTTTCCGCTGATCTCCTTCAGCTCCTCGATGCGGCTGTTGCGGTAGCTCAGGCTGTTGCCCTGCAGGCCCGCCGTCTGCAACGGCCGGAAGCTGTCGTCGTTCAGCCGCCCCACCACGTGGATGATGTCCCGCGACAGGTCCGTCAGCTCTTCCTCGTTGACGCCCGCCGTGTCGCTCAGCACATACCGCTGGCGGGACGAGAGCAGGACGTTCTCGTCCATGGCGTGGTTCATCTTGTCGATGGCGGTCTGGCACTCCTTCATCACGTCGATGTACCCGAATCCCGCCGGGCTGTCCTCCTCCATGAACAGCGCATCGAACACGAAGGGATACTTGCCGTGGTCGTAGAAGCCTCTTTCGGCCAGCGCCGGGTCGTTTTCGCTGGCGTAGAGCACCACACCATTGCAGAACTTGCAGTAGTGCAGGACGCTCCTGCCCTCGGGGGAGAGCTTTTTGTAGTACCAGTCCACCACGACGCTCTTGTCGCTGGTATCAAGGCCGCCGTCGTGGATGTAATGCGGCACGTCCAGCACGCTGGCAGTGTGTCCGGCCAGTTGGGGCCAGCGGCTTTCCAGCTGAGCCGTGTCGGCCAGACTCAGCGAGAAAAAGTGGGGCGACGCCTGAATATCGTCCACGCCCGGCTCCCAGTAGAGCATCAGCAGGTTCATGGGCCGGATGCTGATCTCGCCCACACCGCCCCGCTGCTCCGGATCCCAGAACACGCCTTTGACGCCGGTCCCCTGCTTGAGCTTGCGCCACCAAGTGTCGCTGTACACCTGCTCATAGTCCGCCTGTTCCAGCACCACGGGCAGCACGCTGGAAAGCGCCTGTGCCGCTGCCTCGTCGTCCTCGGCACGGGGCAGGACGTTGGGGCTGGGGTAGTTGTCCATCGCGTCGGCATGCTTGTTGGCGATGGAGTTGAACAGCCAGCCGCTGGACGGCTGGGGTTTGCCCTCCATCATGGGGTTCTGGTAGTTCTTCCAGTGTCCCATCCGGAACCACAGTTCGTTGTCCACCAGACGCTTGTCCAGCGCGGCCTTGCCCGCCTTGTACCGCTGCAAGATCTGCGCGGCCTCAGCCACCTCTTCCGGCCCGATGGGCAGTTTTGTTGCTTCATCCATAGTATTCGTTTTTCTCCTTCCTGCCCTCTGTTGCAGGGCGCTATCGTTTTTCTCCGCCCCCAGCCTCTCCCAAAGGGAGAGCCTTTACACCCTCAGAAACTTCGCCTTCCGATGCAGCTCCAGCGGGTCATCCAGCACCGGCGGGGCCGATGTATGCCGGGGCGGCGAGATGGGATTTTCCATCAGCACATAGCGGCACTCATCGTAGATGTGGTCTTCCTGCCGGGTGTCGATGTCCTCCACATTGCTCTCGTCGTACACGAGGTTCGGGATGGTGCGGATGAAGTGCTTGCAGGTATTGAACACCTGCAGCATCGGCCTGCCCTCGCCGTCGAAGTTCAGCCTGTAGTGCATCTGCATCTTGCCCGCCAGACGGGTGTGGTCGCCGGGCATCCAGTGCAGAAAGTTCGGCCCCCGCTCCATCATGGCGGCGATGCTCTCGCCCCGGCTCTCGTCGAAGATGGCCGGGTCGGCGATGCCCTGAATGACCCTGCCCCGGAGCACCGGGTCGTTCTGCTCGGCCTCCCGGATGCGCCGTGCCTGCTCCACCGGGTCGATGCGCAGACCCTCGTTGGGGCGTCCGGTGCAGCCGTACAGCTCCTTGATGCGGTAGAGCCGCCCTTCCTCGTCCGCCGCGTACCACCCCACCGAGAACGGCTTCGAAAAGCCGAAATCGTAGCCCCGGTAGATCTTCCAGTGCTTCGGGATGGTGAACGGCGCGATGACGTGGGTCCAGCGCTGGTCTTCGTAGTGGTTCGGGTCGTTCCGCCACTCGGTGAACACCTGCCCCGAAAAGCTGTCCCAGCTGCCGTAGAGCAGCGCCTGCTTTTCAGCCTCCGGCATGGCCGCGAGGCTGGCCAGATAGTCCGGGTCATTTTCCAGAAGGGCTGGGTTATCGAAGATGCTGGACGGGATGAACACCCGCGCCCGCCGCAGCACCTTTTCGGTGCCGTCCGGCATCCGCACCGGGTATTCCTCCACGATGGGGGTGCCGGGCGGGGCGGGCGTGATGAACCGCGCCTTCACCCAGCCGTGGCCCACCCCACCGGGGTTGGTGGTGGCCCGCAGATACACCCGGGTGCCGGGGCCGGTGGGGCGGTTGCGGCTCATCATGTAGCTGTACTCCTCCCACTCGAAGTGGGTCAGCTCGTCGAACCCGATGAAATCGAAGGCTTTGCCCTGATAGTTCGTCCGGTCCTTGGTGTACTGCATCGAGCCGAAGTAAATTTTCGCTCCGCTGGGGAAGACCCACACATGGCTCGTGGCGTTGTACTGCGCCTCCGGAAAGGCCCGGCGGTAATAGCTTTGACTCTTGTCCACGAGGTCGGAAAGCTGCGGATAGGTCTTGCGGAGGATGAGCGCCCGGTAGTGCGGGATGTGTACCTGCCGCAGCGCCTCGATGACGAGGGCGTCGCTCTTACCGCCGCCTGCCGCGCCGCCATAAAGTGCTTCCGGCTCCGGCCTCCGCATAAATTCCATCTGCCTCGGCTGAGGCCTCCACACGACGCCCGCATTCTTGTTTTCTGTCGTCATACATCCTCCACCGGCGGCAGCAGCACCACACCGCATTCCCGCCCTTCTGCGTCCACGCCCTGGTCGTTCAGGGTCTTCGACACGCCCGCCAGATCTTTCAGCACGGCAGTCGCTTCTTTCAGCCCTTTCATGATGCCGGGGTCGGTGCTGTTCTCTCTGCGGGCCGCGCGCTGGCGGGCGTTCAGATCTTTCACCTCCTGCGCCAGCATGGTGCTCAGGGTGTCGGTGGCTTTCCGGAGACTTTCCAGCCCCTTGGCCGCAGTCTGCTTTTCCTGCCCCATCCTGTGTTCTCACTTCCTTTCGTTCTGTCGCTGGCAAAAGGATACCACGCTTTTCTCCGCCGCAGGAGTACATACTTTTTGCCCTCATATTTGTATTTTACCGCATATTTTATCCTATAAGTAATATCTCAAAGTAACAAAAATCCCCTGCCTGTGTTCTTTTCCACAGACAGGGGATCTTTCACTCAATTTTCTGCGCAAAGTCTCCGGGAGACTCTCTGCGTATTTTTACAGGGTTTCCACCCGGTCAAACAGCTCCTTTGCGGCCTCCACAGCCTCCTTGCTGCCGAAGACCACCCTCACGCCCTTCTCCATCCGGGCCGACAGGTCGGCCGCCTCGGCCTTGAGGGCGGCAGCATCCACACTGCACAGGCTCTTGCGCTCGGCGGCAGTCATCTCGTCGGTGATGCCGCAGAAATATTTGCAGTCGGTAGACGCAGCCTCTTCCCGGGGCTTGCGCGGGGTGTCCAGCTTTGCTGCCGCGCCCACGATGAACTCGTTCATGTCCTTCCCGGTGTAGTCGCGGCCTGCCAGTTCTGTCGGCCCCTTTGCGAAAGTCTCATAGCTTTCTTTCAGGTGCGGGTCACGGTAGGTGTAGAGATATTCGGTGCCGTCGTTCTGGGTCACCATGCCGGTGCCATACGCGCCGCCCACCTCGCGGATGTTGTGCCACAGATACTCGTAGCTCATCACCCGGGCCAGCACCTTCCGCTCCAACCGCCGTTCCATGGGCCAGACCAGCACATCGTAGTTCACACCGCCGTCGATGATGAAGGCCTCGTTCACCGGAGCTGTCAGCGCCTCCGTGTAGGGCTTTGCCTCGCCGCGCTTTTCTGCCGCGAAGGCACTGCCCGGCAGAAGCTTTTTCAGGGTATCCAGCGCCGCGTCGCTGCCGTGGAGGCTGACGGTCAGGGCGTTCTTTTTCAGCACGCTCTTCCACAGCTCTTCCATCTTTTTGCCCAGAGCGGTCCAGTCGGCCTTTTCCAGCAGCTCACAGAGATAGTGGTAGTAGCTCACGCCGTTGCAGCGCTCACTCAGTGCGGATTCCACCGAGAAATGTGCCGCCGCCCGCATGGCGGCGAAGGCGTGGCCCTCCCGCAGGAACTTCTGCTCCATGAGCAGCTTCTGCTGGCTTGCCACCCGCTTCATCGCAGCTTCGGCCTGTGGGCCGCTGAACTTTGTCTCATACAGCCACTCGCTGCCCAGCTCCACAGCCTTTTCGAGGCTGCGTTCCAGCATACTCATCCCCACGATGAGCTTGGCGTGGCAGGGCCGGCCTTCCTGCCGTCCCGTCCAGCAGTCCATCCACGCACCACTGCTTCCCAGCCAGGTGTTCCGCAGAGTGTTCAGTTCCCGGGCCGTGTGCTTTTCGGTGTCCAGCTCATCCATGACATCCGTGAGCAGATGCAGGCAGGACATGTCTTCCGGTGCCATGCCGCCCAGATCATAGTAAAGGTACAGGTAGGTATTGCCTGCCGAGGGGTGGTGCAGCAGTTCTGCTCCCGCCAGCAGCTCCTTGCTGCCCGGTGTCTGCTTTTTGCCCTCGCCGAGGTCGGCGGCTGTCAGCGGATGGTCCAGCACCAGCTTGCCGTCGGTGCGGGCGGCGCGCCCCTCTTCCTCTTTCTTGGGCAGGGTCGGCACCTGGATGATCTCCACCGGCGCAGGCGCGAACAGCTCCCGCAGCAGCTCATTGAACCAGCCCTGTTCCAGCTTCTCCCGCAGGGAAGCGAACAGAGCGTTCGTGTGGAGCAGCAGGGCCGGGTCGCCGGTGTGGAGCCAGCCTGTAGATGCATTGATGGCGTCCAGCACACCGTCCGGGATGCTGCCCGGCCGCTCAAGGGAAGCGAACTCGGTGGAGTTGAGGCTTGCCATCAGCAGCTCCTCGGGGATGCCCTTTTCGAGGATGCCGTCCACGGCCTTGCGCACGGCAGCGGCAAACTTGCCCGCCGACTCTTCCGTCGCGCCCCGGAGCACAAGCTCCAAGGTCGGCTGCAGCGTGCTGTCGTCAAATCCAACATCGATGTCCGCGCCCAGTTTTTCTTCCAGCAGGGCAGCTTTCAGAGGCGACTGGTTCGTCCCCAGCAGGGCGTCCAGCAGGATTTCCACGCCCAGCTGGCGCTCCCGGTCGCTGAACGCACCGGTGTACCACGCCAGCGCACACTGAGCCTCGTCCGGCTCCGGCTTCTCGGTATGGTACGGGATATTCCGCTTCGCACCGACCTGCTCGTCCTGCACCGTCAGGCGGGGGCGGCTGGCGCTCTTGGGCATACGGCTCAGATACTGCTCGTCGAGGAAGGCCAGCTTCTCGGCCATGTCCATCTTGCCGTAGAGGGTGATGCAGCAGTTGTCGGCGCTGTAGTGGCGGCGGTAGACCCGCACATACTTCTCATAGGTCAGCGCCGGGATGGACGCCGGGTCGCCGCCGGAGACGAAGCCGTAAGCCGTATCCGGGAACATTGCCCGGCTCAGAGCGTTCTGCAGCTGTGCGTCCGGCGTCGCCAGCGCCCCCTGCATCTCGTTGTAGACGACGCCGCTCACCGTGCCGTCTTCGTCCCGGTGCCAGCCCTCCTGCTCGAACACGCCCTTGTCCACCATGGCCAGCGGGCAGAACACCGCGTTGAGATAGACGTCCATCAGGTTCTTGAAGTCCGTCTCGTTGGGGGTAGCGAAGGGATACACCGTCTTGTCCGGGAAGGTCATGGCGTTCAGGAAGGACGCCATGCTGCTCTTGAGCAGCTGCAAAAACGGCGACTTCACCGGGTACTTCTCGCTGCCTGCCAGCACCGAGTGCTCGAGGATGTGGAACACGCCGGTGTCGTCGGAGGGGAAGGTGCCGAAGCCGATGCCGAAGGCCTTGTTGTCGTCGTCGTTTTCCACCAGCAGGACAGCCGCCCCGCTGACGTCATGGGTCAGCACAGTCAGCGTCCCGTGCTGTTCGGGGCAGTCCTCGCGCTTGACGAGGGTATAGCCGGGATATTGTTTCATGGTCTTGCTCCTTTGCGTTTTCTGGATTTTTCTCTATTGTATCATCCTGCCCGCCAAAACACAATGAACGGTTTGTGAATCATAACTCGCGGGACGCAAAAAGGCCTCCCCTCGAAGGGGAAGCCTCTCTGCATGTATCGGGAATTATTGAAGGAATTTTCGTTGCTCTATGAGATGCAAATTCGGAAATCAAACCTTCTTAACCAGGAAGATAGCTCTGCCAATCGGACGCTTTTCGCCTTCCATACCGGGTGCCCAAATCAAATCCTCAGGCAGAGTGATGTCGTCCGTAGAGATATATGCTGCATCACCGGGCATCTTAACAACCAGCTCGCGCTGGTTGTCAGCAGCAGTACCGTTGATGAGCTGCAAGGTAACTCTGACATTGATCGAAGTATCGACCGTCTTTTTCACCTTAACGATAGCCAAAAGCGTGTTACCATTGTCAATGATCTCGACCGGAGTAGTGTCGGCCAGCTCATAGCCCTGCGGGATCTTGTCCGCAGGAATGCTCTTGGGGTCAACGACGGTAGCATCCTTCAGAACGGGATGCTCATAATAATCGCCGCCATTTCCAACGCCTGCGCCGCCATTGTCAACATCGGCAAAGATAATTTTGACCTTCTTGCTCGTCGTGCCAGGCACATCCGGAACTTCCGTACCGGGGACCTTACTGCTGCTATTACCATCACAGCCTGCCAGCACACCTGCTGCGGCAACAGCCAGAGCCGCAACACCAGCGCTCTTGAGGAAACGGCGGCGGGAAATCATATCCAGTCTCATAATTAAAACCTCCACATTGTTTTAGAGGTCTTTCCCCGCTCGCATTTTCTTCCTTCCGGGCGTAAGGCAAACCTCTGTTCTGATTCATTATACCCCCCCCCCCCCCATTATATTTGTCAAGAGGTTTCAGTATTTTTGTGGCGGCTTTCTGCATAAAAAATCGCCCGGCTTTTCTGCGTTTTCCACAAAATATCGCAGCTTGTGTTTTGAATTCACAAGCACCATCCGCAAGCTGCGTATCGCAACTATGCCGTTTTGATAGGCGCTATTTTTGAAAGTCACAATAAAAAGAGAGCTGTGCAGGACAGCTCTCCCCGTTTCCGCTTTTTATGATCGTTTGTTATGCCGTTTCTCCCTGACGGCACGACACCCTGAACAGCACGAATCCCACGATGAACAGCACGATGAGGGAGCCGACCCCCACATTGGCGCTGCCGGTGAGCTGGCTTCCCACGCTGACGATCATGGTGCCGAGGAAGGACGCGCCCTTGCCGCAGATGTCGAAGAGGCCAAAGTATTCGCCCGACTTTTCCGGCGGGATGATCTTTGCAAAGTGGGAGCGGCTGAGCGCCTGCACGCCGCCCTGGAACATGCCCACGATGACGGCCAGCACCCAGAACTGCCACTGCTGGGTCAAAAAGAACGCAAACACCGCGATGCCCGCGTAGGCCGCGATGCACACCGGGATGAGCTTTGCCGAGGGGTACTTGTTTGACAGCCGCCCAAAGATGAGGGCCGACGGGAACGCCACGATCTGGGTCACAAGAAGTGCCAGCAAAAGGCCGGTGGTGTCCAGACCCAGTGCCGTGCCGTAGGCCGTCGCCATGTCGATAATGGTGTACACGCCGTCGATGTAGCAGAAGAACGCCAGCAAAAACCAGAACACCTGCTTATCCTCCGGCAGATGCCGCAGGGTGTGGCCGATGCGGGCAAAACTCTGCCGGACAGCGTGCTTTTCCACCTCCACATAGTGGAGCTGTTTATAACTTTTCAGCAGCGGCAGGGTCGTGAGCAGCCACCACGCCGCCGTCAGCAGGAGCGCCAGGTTCAGCGCCGTCATCTGGCTGATGCCGATGCTCCCCGCCCCCAGCACAAGGCCGAGACAGACCACGAAGGGTACGCAGCTGCCGATGTATCCCCACGCATAGCCCCGGCTGGACACTTCGTCCATCCGCTCGGGGGTGGTCACGTCGCTGAGCATCGAGTCGTAGAACACCAGGCTGCCCGAAAAGCCCACTTTCGCAATGACGAAGATGACCAGAAACGGCAGCCACGCCGACGCCGCGCCCATGGCGCAGCAGCCCACGATGCCCACGAAAACGCAGAGTATGAAGATAGGCTTCTTGAAGCCCTTCGTATCAGCCACTGTCCCCAAAATGGGGCTCAAAACAGCCGTGATGACGGTCACAGCCGAGCTGGCATAGCCCCAGTAAGCCAGATACTCCACCGAGCTCAGGCCCCCGGCTTCCGCCAGCGCATTAAAGAAAATGGGGATAAGGGTGGCCACCATCAGCACAAAGGCCGAGTTGCCCACGTCGTACAGGATCCAGTTCCGCTCCAAGCTTGTCAGGCGGAATTTGCCGCTTTTTTCCATCCGGTGCTCCTCTCAGTTCTCCCCAAACGTATGCTGATACTCCGCCCCCAGCGGCTTGTTCTCTGCATACTCTTCGATGAGCCTTACCGCCAGCGGCACAGCCGTTTTATACAGCTCTTCGAGCTTCTGGCTGCTCTGGACACATTTGGGGTTCGGCTGCGGATTCGCCACAAGGCCGTGCATGAACTCATACTTGCCCGCGACGCGCATCCCGGTCAGCACCACCCAGCGCTTGACGGGGTTCGCCGCCTGCAAAAAATGATGCACCGTTATCATCCCCTTCATCGCCGCCAGCGTCTCGTCCACCGTGACGCCTTCGTAGAAGGGCGCGATGACCTCGGCCCGCTCCCGGCTGGGTTTGATGTGGCTGGCCGTGAAGAACTTTATGGGGTCGAGGCCGTCTTCCCGCATCAGGGCGTTGTCAAACTCCGTCTCGATCTCGCAGTGTCCCACACCGCTCTCCCGGACATAGGCCTCCACATAAGGGTGACAGGTGCTGTCCAGCGCGAAGTGGCAGACAAAGCCCAGCACATAAGCCAGTGCGGCGCTTTTATCCGTTGCATTTTCCACCACGGTGCGGGCGCGGGTGAAAAACACCTCGCCCTTCTGCTCGTGCATGGCGTTGCCCAGACGGTTCACCGGGTTCGACTGCAGGGCCTTGTAATAAAACATCAGGTCCGGCCCGTGGAGACCTATGTCGTAAAGCTCCCGGTGCTGTTCCAGCGTCGCGCGCAGACCGTCCGGCAGCAGGGCCAGAACATCCGCACCAAAGCGGCGGTGTGCGTAGGTAGAAGGCATGATACCGCCCCTTTTCGTTTATTTTTCGTAGCCCTGCGGCAGCTCGTTCTTCAGGCCGCGCTCCATCAGGGACTTGACAGCCTCTGCCGCACTCATGCCCTTGTTGACGATGGCGTTGACGGTCTGGACGATGGGCATTTCCACCCGATACCGCTCGGCCAGTTCCAGCGCAGCGGGCAGGGCGTTCATGCCCTCGACCACCATGCCGACTTCCTTGACGGCATTTTCCGGGGTCTCGCCCTTGCCGATGAGGATACCGGCGCGGTTGTTGCGGCTGTGCATACTGGTGGCGGTCACGATGAGGTCGCCGATACCGGCCAGACCTGCGAAAGTGTGGACATTGCAGCCCATCGCCACGCCCAGACGGGCGATCTCGGCGATGCCGCGGGTGATGAGGGCAGCGCGGGCATTATCGCCGTAGCCGAGGCCGGTGGAGATGCCGACGCCCAGCGCGATGACGTTCTTCATGGCGCCGCTCAGCTCTACCCCCTTGATGTCCTCGTTGGTGTAGACGCGCATGACATTGTTGGTGAAGACCTCCTGCACATAGGCAGCGGCCTCCATATCCTTGCTGGCCGACACGATGGTGGTGGGCAGGTCGATGGCCACTTCCTCGGCGTGGGTGGGGCCGGACAGGGCCACAAGGCGCACGCCCTTCGGGCCGCCCTCCTTGCCCAGCTCATCGGCCAGGATCTCGGTCATGGTGTACAGGGTGTCGGGCTCGATGCCCTTTGCCACGTCCACGATGATCTGGCCGTCGGCCACATAGGGCCGGGCCTTTGCTGCCGTGGAGCGGACGAACACCGACGGCACTGCGAACAGCAGGATGTCCTTGTCTTTGCAGACTTCCTCGATGCTCTTGGTGAACCGCAGCTCGTCGGGGATCTTCATCTGCGGCAGGTTGGGGTGCTTGCGGGTGGTGGAAAGGCTGTCGATCTCCTTCTCGATGGCCGACCACACCAGCACATCATTCCCGCTCACAGTCAGCATCCGTGCAAGGGCCATGCCCCAGGTGCCAGCGCCCAGAATACCAATACGTTTCATCACGTTTGTCCTCCGTATCCGCCGCGCTCCCGTCTGGCGGGGCGTGCGGCCTGTTTGTACCTTTACAGGTCTATACAGCTCTATTGTACCCGAAAGCTTCTGCCGCGTCAACTACTCTGCCGTTCTGCACAAAGTCAGCACCTGTTTTTCGTCCATTTCGTCTATACCATGCAATTTTTCGAAACCATTTGCGTTCATTTCCAAATCATGTTATAGTATTCTGGTAGGTTTTGTAGGATTTTCATTTTTTCCTCTTGACTTTGACCCTGCTTTAAGGTATATAATATGTCCACCCACTTGTCCTGTCTGTTTATTCAAATTTTGAAAAAGGAGTATCCATGCTGGAAACACTCTTATCCAACCGCACCGTCAGCGTGCTCTGGGAGGCTCTTCCCCGCATCCTCTCGGCGGGCCTCACCATGACCATTCCCCTCACCCTCGTCTCGTTCACCCTGGCGATGGTGCTGGCGGTGGCCGTGGCGCTGGTGCAGTACGCCAAAGTGCCGGTGCTGAGCCAGCTGGCCCGGTTCTACATCTGGGTCATCCGCGGCACGCCGCTGCTGGTGCAGCTTTTCATCATCTTTTACGGCCTGCCCAGTGCGGGCATCATGCTGGACGCTTTCCCGGCGGCAGTCATCGCCTTCGCCTTCAACGAGGGTGCATACTGCGCCGAGACCATGCGCGGCGCACTCGAGAGCGTGCCGCAGGGCCAGCTGGAAGCCGGCTACTGCGTCGGCATGAGCTGGTGGCAGATCATGCACCGCATCGTGCTGCCGCAGGCCCTGCGCACCGCCGTGCCTGCCCTCTCCAACTCCCTCATCGGCATGATAAAGGACACCTCTCTGGCCTCCAACATCACGGTAGCGGAGCTGTTCATGGCCGGCCAGCGCGTCGCCGCCCGCACCTACATCTTCCTGCCCATCTACTGTGAGGTGGCTGTGGTGTATCTGCTGTTCTGTACCGTCATCACCAAGCTGCAGGCGCTGCTGGAACGTCAGCTCAACGCCCGCGGCTTCCAGTAAAAAGGGGGGTGCACACCTATGGCTATGCTTGAGATCTGCAATGTGCAAAAAGCCTTCCGCACCTACGCAAAGCCCGGCTTTTTCCACCGCCCCGGTGCGCGGAAGGTCGCCAGCGAGCTGCCCGTGCTGCGCGGCGTAGACCTGACCGTGGAAAAGGGCGATGTGGTGGCCATTCTGGGGCCGTCCGGCTCCGGCAAGACCACCCTGCTGCGGTGCCTGAATTTTTTGGAGACTGCCGATGCCGGGCAGCTGGTGTTTGACGGCGAAAGCTTTGACCTTGCCCATGCCAGCCGCGCCGACATTGCCCGGCTGCGCAAAAAGACCGCCTTTGTGTTCCAGAACTACAACCTGTTCCGCAACAAGACCGCCCTGCAGAATGTGACCGAAGGGCTCATCGTGGCGCGTAAACTGCCCAAGGAGCAGGCGGATGAGATCGGCATGAAGATGCTTGCCAAGGTAGGCCTTGCCGACCGTGCCGACTACTACCCCCGCCAGCTTTCCGGCGGACAGCAGCAGCGGGTGGCGATTGCCCGCGCCCTTGCCGCCGACCCGGAGATTATTTACTTTGACGAGCCCACCAGCGCCCTTGACCCGGAGCTGACCGGCGAGGTGCTCAGCGTGATGCGGCAGCTGGCCGAGGAGGGCATGACCATGCTGGTGGTCACCCACGAGATGGGCTTTGCCCGCAATGTGTCCTCCAAGACCGTATTCATGGAAAACGGCGTGGTGGTGGAGCAGGCACCCTCTCAGCAGTTCTTTGCATCTCCCAAGGAGGAGCGCACCCGGGCCTTCCTGCGCAGGATCGCCCATACGGAATAAACCCCCTTCTCTTTTTGCATTTTTTCACGACAGAAAGGAATTTTTACTTATGAAACGCAGAACCTTTATTTCTCTGATGGGTGTTATGGCCGCAGCCGGGGTGCTGAGCCTGACCGGCTGCTCTTCCAAGGACACCGCCGCCAGCACCGCCAGCTCTGCACCGCTGAACAAGCTGGACAGCATCCAGAAGAGCGGCAAGCTGGTGGTGGCGCTGGAGGGCGCATGGCAGCCGTGGAGCTACCACGATTCCTCTGACACGCTGGTGGGCTACGATGTGGAGGTCTCCCGCGCCATTGCCGAAAAGCTGGGCGTAGAGCCGGAGTATGTGGAGAGTGACTGGGACAGCCTGTTTGCCGGTCTGGACGCCGGCCGCTACGACATGGTGTGCAACGGCGTGGAAGTGACCGAGGAGCGCGCCAAGACCTACGCTTTTACCACCCCCTACGGCTACATCCACACTGCGCTGGCGGTGCGCAAGGATAACGAGGATATCCACAGCTTTGAGGACCTGAAGGGCAAGACCACCGCCAACAGTCTGGCTTCCACCTACATGGAGCTGGCCGAAAGCTACGGCGCTACCGTGCAGGGCATCGACACGCTGGAGGAGACCATCCAGCTGCTGACCGCAGGCCGCATTGATGCCACCCTGAACGCGGACGTTTCCTTCTACGACTACCTGAATGTCCACCCGGACGCAGATTTCAAGCTGGTGGCACAGACTGCCGAAGCCTCCCATGTGGCCATCCCGGTGCTCAAGAGCGAGGACACCGCCTATCTGGACGCGCTGAACACCGCCATTGACGCCCTGCGCGCCGATGGTACCCTAAAGACCCTGAGCGAGAAGTATTTCGGACAGGATATTTCCTCTGAAAACTAAGCTTTATATGCAACCTTGCACCGCTGTGGAAAACCCGCAGCGGTGCTTTTTTGCGTTCATCTATTGACTTATGCAATATTATATGCTATATAATATTATAGAAACAGACCATATTGAAAGGAGGCTGTTCCCACATGAGTTTTCCCATCAGTGCCGCGCTGCTGGATGCCATTGTGCTGTCCGTGGTGGCGCAGGAGCCGGAAGGTACCTACGGCTACAAGATCACCCAACAGGTCACCCACACGCTGGAACTGAGCGAATCCACCCTGTATCCGGTGCTGCGCCGGTTACAGAAAGACCAGCTGCTCACGGTCTACGATGCGCCCTTCAATGGCCGCAACCGCCGCTATTATCAGATCACCTCCGCCGGGCGGGCGCAGCTTGCCACCTACGCGCAGGAGTGGAGCCGCTACCGTTCTTCCATTGACACATTTTTCAGAGAGGTGGAATGATTTATGACCCGTACTGCATTTCTTGCTGCCCTGGAGCAGCTTTTAGCCCCTTTGCCGGAAGCTGAGCGCAAGGACGCTTTGAGCTATTACGAGGATTATCTGGATGCTGCCGGGCCGGAAAAGGAGGCCCAGGCTCTGGCAGAGCTGGGCACTCCGGAGGAGGTAGCCCACAAGATCCTGGAGGAGCAGGCCCCGGCTGACTCCTCTGCCGCCCCGGCATCCCCTGCCAACAAGCCCCGGTCCACCTGGCGCATGGTGCTGGGCGGTGGGCTGGCGGTGCTGGTGCTGGTTTGCTTTTTCTTCCAGCACTCCAAAGCCACCCCGGTGCAGCCGGTGGAGCCTGCGTCTCCGGCAGCAGACAGCAGCTCTGTCCCGGAAGAGAGCAACGGCACCCACCTCGCTGTCCCGGCCGATACCGTACCCCTTCCCATTCCCGCCGATGACCTTGGGGAAAGCACCCTGCAGATCCCCCTGGAAAAGCTGCGTACAGAGCTGGAGTTGGAGCTAGACTACGGCTCCGTGGTCTTTGTCACCGACCCGACCCTTACCTCGGACGTATACGCCACCTTCCAGTTCGACAACTTCCCCCATACCCCTCTCCAGCGCACCTCTGATGAATATGGGCACACCACCCTGGATTTTGAGATGCCAGATAACTGGCAGGTGTCCCCCGATGCCCCGGAAGCCCTGCTTACCGTCACCCTCCCGGCAGACGCCCTCACCCGGTTGACCTTAGATCTGGAGGTGGGGGACGTCCATCTGGACGACCTGCAGCTGCAGAGCCTGAAGGTAGAGCTGGATAACGGCAGTCTGTATGCCGACGACCTGACCGTGACCCGGGACCTGGAAGCGGACATTTCCATCGGCGGATGCCTCATCCGCCAGCTTTCCGGCACAAAGCAGGCTAATATCAGTGCCTACCGCTCCATCCATCTGTGTCTGGACGGAGACCTTGCCGACTACACCATTGATGCCCGGACCGACAGTGCTGTCCGCATCGGCAGCAAAAAATACGACAAACGCTATACCTCTACCGGTCCCAAGGGGGATCTGGACCTGTCTGCCACGGGCCTCATTGATCTGACCCCTCAGCACTCCCCTGCCTGACAGCAAAACGCCCTTCTCCCACGGCCTTGAGCCAGCGGAGAAGGGCGTTTACTTATTCCTGATGAAAATACTCGTAGATGGTCTGCGCCAGCTGCCTGCCCACGCCGGGGGTGTTTTCCAGCTGGTCGGGGGTGGCTTCCTTCACCGCACCCACGCTCTTGAACTGGGCCAGCAGGGCCTTGGCGGTTTTTGGGCCTACGCCCGGCACCTCGGTGAGGGTGGAGGAATAGCTTTTCTGCTTCATCTGCTGCTTGCGGTAGGCGTTGGCGAACCGGTGGGTCTCGTCCTGGATGGCAGTGATGAAGGTAAAAGTGCCCCGGTTCATGTTGATGGCGATCTCCCGGCCCTCACTGTCCACCATGGCCCGGGTGCGGTGGTGGTCATCCTTTACCATGCCGTACAGCGGCACATCGGCCAGCGCTGTACCGGCAAGCGCCTCCTTTGCGGCGCTCACCTGTCCCCTGCCGCCGTCCATCAGCAAAAGATCCGGCTTCTGGCCGAACCAGTTGGAGCTGGGCTCACCGTTTTGGGCCAGTTGGACATATTTTTCATATTCGGCGGCGCGGCGGCTCACGGTCTCCGCCAGGGAGGCGTAGTCGTCCGTGCCCGCCACGGTCTTCATTTTGAATTTGCGGTAGCCCGCCTTGAAAGGCTTGCCGTCCTTGAAGGTGACCATGCCGCAGACGCTGGAGCCGTCGCCCCAGTTGGAGATATCGTAGCTTTCAATGGCGCGGGGCGGTTTGGGCAGGCCCAGCACCTGGGCCAGCTCATCCAGCAGCTTTTCTTCCCGGGCATAGCGGCCACTCTCCCGCGCCAGACGCTCCACCGCGTTGGTGTGGGCCATCTCCACCAGATGCGCCTTGTCGCCCCGCTGGGGCACATACAGCTGCACCTCGCTGCCGCGCTTCTGGTTCAGCGCCTGCTGCAAGGCATCCACGTCCGGCGGCAGCGCATCCACCGCAATGATCTTGGGAATTTGCTCATCATCCAGGTAATACCGGGGCAGAAATTCCTCCCGCACCGCGTCGATGTCGGAGGTGTCATGGAACAGGAACTCCCGCTTGTCGGTGAGCCGCCCTTCGCGGAAGCGCAGCACCGCCGCGCATACGCTGCCGGGCGTACCGGCCAGCGCCACCACATCCATCTCCACCTCCGGGTCTACCACCACCTTCTGCCCGGCGCTCACCTTGGTGATGGCGTTGATCTGGTCCCGGATGAGGGCCGCCGTCTCGAACTCCAGCCGGTCGGAGGCCTCCAGCATCCGTTCGTTCAGGGTCTTGAGGATATCCTTTTTGCCGTAGCGGATCAGGTGCACTGCGCTTTTCACGGCCTGATTGTAGTTCTCGCAGCTGATCTTGCCGCTGCACACCGCCATGCACTTGCCGATGTGGGCGTTCAGGCAGGGGCGGCCCTTGCCGATATCCTGCGGGAAACGCTTATTGCACCGGGGCAGGCGGAAGGCATCCATGGCCGTTTCTGCCATCTGCCGTGCCGCAAAGCTGGAGGTGTAGGGGCCGATATACTCTGCCCCGTCCTCCTCCTTTTGCAGGGTGAAGGAAAGGCGCGGCCAGTCCTCCCGGGTAACGCGGATATAGCTGTAGCCCTTGTCGTCCTTCAGCAGGATGTTGTACTTGGGCGTATGCGCCTTGATCTGGCTGGCTTCCAGCACCAGCGCCTCGAATTCGCTCTGGCAGACGATGACGTCAAAGGCGTAGGCGTGGGCGATCATCTGGCTGACCTTGTTGTCGTGGGGCACGCCCTCGCGGAAATACT
>OOCX01000464.1_pt1 | contig 32517 bp, 28 predicted proteins | sample 1671231 | NCBI WGS metagenome assembly OOCX01 (sample SAMN06348135, study PRJEB24527) | human gut metagenome | biome: human gut; feature: ankylosing spondylitis patient; material: feces | host: Homo sapiens | place: China | collected 2015-10 | reverse complement strand
GTCTTATCGAGCATTTTGGCAACGCAGATGCCGTGCCGCAGCCGCCGGAGCGGTGTTTAAGCCGTAAGGCGGGAATTGTGCGGTGTTGCCCCAGGTTTCCGGAAACACCTCTGATTGAGGCAGGCTATGCGCCGATGATACAAAGAACAGCACGAATTCCTGTTCCTGCTGCCTGTTCCGGCATAAACTGCACCCAATTTGTTTTTGCTATATTTATATTACCTGTTTTGCAGCGGAATTTCAAGAGATTTCTGTAATAAAGCGCTAAAATTTTCGTAAGTTGCTGGGTCGATTTGTGTAAAATTGACACACATTTACAGGAATCTTTGTTAAACTAGACAAAAAACGATTTAATACCGCGAAATATCCCGCCGTTTTTTCTATGCAAATAGAACAAAATGCACCGCCTTGCCCCACGGCAAAACGGGGGCTGGCAGTGCATTTGTTGTACTTATGTTGTTGATGCCACATAAAGGCGCGGGCAGCATCAGCTGCCCAGGATATAGAGCGGATTTTCGCCCGCATAGGTGTTGCGGCGATCCCATGCCGTATGGGTTGCCAGATAGTTGCACCAGGCGGTATAGCCTACCGGCTGCATGTGGATGCCATCGGCTTCGTATTCGTCAATCTGGCTGCCATCGGGCTGATTCAGGGCTTCGGCAATATTGACAAAGTAGCAGCCCTTGCGCAGCGCCATGTTAGCCAGCAGGTTGTTGACCAGCTTGATGCGGTCATTCTGCAAGCCGGGCTTGGAATCCTTGACCCATTCCTGAACGCCGGGGATGGACTGCACATAGATCGGTACGTTCGGCAGGCTTTCGTGGAACATGTCGATCATTTTTTCATAATAGGTGATGAACTTGGTGGCGGTGTCCTCGCTGCCGTTGACCAGGGTGTTGGTGCCGAACAGGATATACAGCGCATCGGGCTGGGTCTCCACCACGGCGTCAAAGGCCGGTTCCTGCACATTGCGGATGTGATCCTTGACGGTGGTGTTATAGACAACACTTTCCGGGCCGGCACCGCGATAGGCACGCACATGGGCGTTCTGGTAGCCGGTGGCATAACACTCCATGCCCTCGGTAATGCTGTCACCCAAAAAAGTAACGGTGTCAAAGTGGCTGCGCTCCACGGTGCCAAGGGCAGGCAGGGCGGCCATGCGGGAATCGGTGTTCAGGTACTCCAGATCTATGGTCTGTTCCACCGGGGTGGCTGTATCCCACGCGGCGTTATCCACGGCGGGAAGCAGGCGCTGGGGGTTACCCGGCGTTTGAGCGGTGGGTTCGGGCTGCTCCGGGGTTGCCGTGGCAGCAGTTTCCGCTGTGGGCATGGTAGGCTCCGCCTGGGGGGTGTTCGCCTGCTGATTGTGGCGGGACATCCAGAAAAAGCCTGCAGCTGCACACAGTATGATCAGCACCACCATCAGGGCAACTACCGCGTTGCGGCGGCGGCGCTGTTTTTCTATCTTTTGGCGGTAGTGGTAATAATCAGCCATAGGGTTATTTTCTCCTTTTATCAGCAGCCCCGGCGCGCCGGAGGGCAAAAGCAACAGATATAGATATTATACCCCGCTGCACACATTGGCGCAATAGCCCGCCGGGAAAAGGCGCTAATTTTTACACTTGCTGTTTTTTTATTGCTTGACGCTTTGTTGGGCGGCCCGTATAATAGAATTAGAAAACAGTATCCGCGGCCTGGGGTTTGGCCCCGCCGCGGCACGGCGGCCACGAGCGCGCCAAAAAAATGCCGGATTGTTCCGGCTGATTGCGCAGCTTTTTGCCTGCGTTACAGGAGGACTTTTTATGGAATGGATGATCGCATCGGACTCTTCTTGTGAGATCCGTACCCTGCCGGACACTGCACCGGGGGTTCAGTTTGCATTGGTTCCATTCAAGATTCGCGTTGGCGAGCGCGAGTTTGTGGACTTGCCCACCCTGAACACCAAAGCCATGCTGCAGGCCATGACGGATTATAACGGCGCCAGCACCACCGCCTGCCCCAGCCCGGAAGAATGGGCCGAGCTGTTTTTGATGGCGGACAAAAGCATTGCGCTGACCATCAGCCATAATCTTTCGGGCAGCTACAACGCCGCGCTGGCCGCGCGGGAGATGGTGCTGGAAGAACACCCCGAAAAGCAGATTTTTGTGTTGGATACCCTGAGCTGTTCCGGCGCGCTGGCCGGTGCAGCAGAGCTGGCCAACAAGCTGATCCGGATCGGAACCAACTTTGATACCATCTGCATGGAGCTGGCCAACTGGGCACAGAAAGGGCACATTATGTTTGCCCTGGCCAGCTTTGATAACCTTGCCAAAGCCGGGCGGGTCAGCCGCGTGGTGGGCTTTATTGCCGGGCGGCTGAACATGCGCGTTTTGGGCCGCCGCACCGAAGATGGCACAATCGACTTTTTCTTTAAGACGCGCGGCGAAACGCGGGTGCTTGCCAAGATTTTGGAACAGATGGACGAGGACGGTTACGATGGTGTGCGCCCGGTGCTGATCAGCGAGTGCAACAACCAGAACGCCGCCAACCTGTTGGAACACGGCATCCACGCCAAATGGCCGGATGCGCGGGTGGATATTGTGCCCTGCAGCGGTCTGTGCAGCTTTTACGCACAGGACCACGGCGTGATCATCACCTATTAAATTTTGAGCTGAATGGCCTGCAAACGGGGCCGCTATCCTGTTTGCAGGATCTTTTCTTCTTACCTCCGTGCTGGAGTACATTACGGGTTATATTCTGGAAAAAGTATTTCACAACAAGTGGTGGGACTATTCTGACAAGCCATTCAACATCAAAGGTTACGTCTGCCTGAAGTTTTCGATCTACTGGGGACTGGCATGTACCTTTATCATGGATATCATTCATCCGATCATTTATGCAGCCATCCGCTTTATTCCGTTCGTGCTTGGCGTAGTGCTGCTCAGTATTATCATGTGCGTGTTCGCGGCAGACTGCATCATCACGGTGACGACGATTCTGAAATTCAATAAGCGCTTAAAGGTCATGGATGAGATGGCGGCGTCTATTCACCGGCTGTCCGATGAGATCGGCGAAAATATCTATGAAAATGTGACAGACGTTATTGAAAAATCCGAGAAATTCCAGGAAACACATGTGGAGCTGATGGATAAGATCAGCGAGACGAAGGAAAATATTTACGGGCTGCCGCAAACAGCGAAGGATAAACTTGCGGAGACGACGGGAGCGGCGAAGGATAAGCTTTCAGAGACCAAGGAGAGCATTTCGGAACTGCCGCAGACAGCGAAGAACAAGCTTGCCGAGAAGGCAGAGAATTATGTAGCTTCCCGTGAGGAGAAAAAGCGCGAACGCGAACTTGCACTCGAGGAGAAAAAGCGCGAGCGCGCAGAACTTATGGAGCGCTACGAGAAGCTGTACGAGGAGAAAAGCTTTGGCTTTCAGCGTCTGATGAAGGCATTCCCGGATATGAAGTCACGGGATAACAACGAGACGCTGGAAAAATTCAAGATTCACTTTAATATCAAAAAGAAAGACGAAAACAAAAAAGATCAGGCATCCTAAACGCCACATACACAGCAGACAGGGAGAGGAAGAACGGTATGATAAGAACAATTCAAACAGATGAGATTACAAAAAATATCAAAGAAATGTGTATACAGGCAAATCATTATCTGTCCGCGGATATGGATGCGGCGATGAAGCATGCCGCTGACACAGAACAGTCTGAACTCGGGAAAAAGATTTTACATCAGCTGCAGGACAATTTAAAGATTGCGGACGAGGAGATGATTCCGATCTGTCAGGACACCGGAATGGCAGTGATCTTTCTGGAAGTCGGACAGGATGTCCATTTTGAGGGCGCAGCGATTGAGGATGCCGTTAACGAGGGAGTCCGTCAGGGATACACAGAGGGATTCCTGCGCAAATCCGTTGTTGGTGATCCGCTCATTCGTGAAAATACAAAAGATAACACGCCGGCAGTCATTCATTATTCCATCGTGCCGGGCGATCAGGTAAAGATCACCATGGCGCCGAAAGGATTCGGCAGTGAAAATATGAGCCGCGTGTTCATGTTAAAACCGGCGGACGGCATCGAGGGAGTCAGGCATGCGATTCTTACCGCCGTAAAGGATGCGGGGCCGAATGCATGTCCGCCGATGGTCGTCGGAGTCGGCATTGGCGGTACATTTGAAAAATGCGCGCTTCTCGCCAAGCAGGCGCTGACGAGACCGGTCGATGAACATTCCGATATCCCCTATGTCAAAGATCTCGAGGAAGAGATGCTCTCAAAGATCAATCAGCTTGGAATCGGACCGGGAGGACTCGGAGGAACGACGACGGCGCTTGCAGTGAACATCAATACCTATCCGACACACATTGCGGGACTTCCGGTGGCTGTCAATATCTGCTGCCACGTGAACCGGCACGTTGTAAGAACACTGTAAGAGAAAATATGCCGGGTTTTCCACAAAAAGAAAATGAAATGTTGATAAGCAGGATGATGAGAGGGAAAGATATGGATAAACATATTGCAACACCAATTACGGAAGAGGTTACCAGAGATTTAAAAGCCGGGGACTATGTCTATCTGACAGGAACCATGTATGTGGCGCGCGATGCGGCACATAAGCGCATGATCGAGGCATTGGACCGGGGCGAGGAGCTTCCGATTGACATCAAGGATGCGACGATCTATTATATGGGACCGTCTCCAGCCAGGGAAGGACGTCCGATCGGATCCGCCGGACCGACCACAGCCACCCGTATGGACAAATACGCTCCGAGACTGTTGGATCTCGGTGAAAAGGCAATGATTGGAAAAGGAAAGCGCTCAAAAGAAGTGATTGACGCGGTGATCCGCAACCACGCCGTCTATTTTGCAGCCATCGGCGGAGCCGGCGCACTGCTTGCAAAATGCATCAAAAAAGCAGAGCTGATCGCATACGAAGATCTCGGTGCAGAGGCACTTCGTCGTCTGGAAGTAGAGGATATGCCACTTTTCGTTATCATCGACTGTGAGGGAAATAACCTGTATGAGATGGGAAGAAAAGAGTATTTAGAAGCGCATAAAGAAGACTAAAGGTTACATTTGTAACGACGAAATACAAGAGAGACCATAGACCCGTCTGATTATTTCAGACAGGTCTCAAGCTGAAAAGACATCAGGGCATTAACACTTGCAAGCGACTTTCGGCAGAAAAAGAAATGAAAGAGGAAGAAAAACATGACTGTAGAAATGATAAGCCACTTACTGGAAGCACTGATGATCCTGTGCTTTGGCCTGTCCTGGCCGCTGTCCATTTATAAATCCTGGACTTCAAGAACAGCAAAAGGAAAGAGCCTTTACTTTGAGGTGTTCATCTGGATCGGATATATTTTCGGTATTGCCAACAAATTTATCAGCTATATGAACAACCCGGACAAAGACTGGATCTTTTTCCTTGCATGGGCTTTCTATTTCCTGAACATTGCAGAGATCACCGTAGATATGGTGCTGTACTTCCGCAATGTGAAGCTGGATAAGAAAAGAGAAGCAGAGAAATAAAGCAGCGGAATACAGTTAAACTTACAGAATCCCCGGCGGTGCGGCATTTGATGCGGCATCGGCGGGGATTCTTATTTCTATACGATGACTCACACTGCGAAAAGAAAACATTGCGGGAACGCAGAAAGCAGGGTATACTTGTGTATAGAATCTGCTTGACTTAAAGTGCACTTCATAGTTTAAAATAAAGAAAGCTGGAGATTTGCGGTGTCAGAAAAGAGAAGGTTCTGATAAAGCAGAGGTTTCGGCTTTCTTTTTATGTTGTATCGTATTTGGGTGTGAAAAAAAGGAAAAAACGAAAACGAGGTGAATGCTTTGGAGGCAAGAGAGGTATTAGAAAAAGTAAAAAACAACGAAATCTCGATCGAGGAGGCAGAGAAATATTTCAAAAAAGAGCCGTTCGAGGAGATGGGATATGCGAAGCTGGATACGCACCGTGAAATCCGGAGCGGATTTGCGGAGGTCATTTTCTGTGCACGGAAGGCGGATGAACATCTGCTGAAGATTTTTACGCGCCTGTATGAGCAGGACGGAGAGGTTTTCGGAACGAGAGCCAGTGAGCATCAGTATGAGCTGATCCGCGAAAAGTTTCCGGAAGTGGTGTATGATCCGCTGTCCCATATTTTAAAAATAGAAAAGAAAGACAAGAAGCGGATCGGAAAAATTGCGGTCTGTACGGCTGGAACTGCGGATATTTCCGTTGCCGAGGAGGCGGCGCAGACCGCAGAATACTTCGGTGCAAACGTTGAGCGTATCTACGATGTCGGTGTGAGCGGTATCCACCGCCTGCTGTCGCGTCTCGATACGATTCAGAGCGCCAACTGCGTTGTAGCCGTTGCCGGAATGGAGGGGGCGCTGGCGAGCGTGCTCGGCGGCTTGGTGGACAAGCCGGTGATTGCTGTTCCGACATCCGTTGGCTACGGGGCCAGCATGAACGGTCTTTCGGCGCTGCTTACGATGATCAATTCCTGCGCGAACGGAATTGCCGTCGTGAATATCGACAACGGCTATGGAGCCGGATATATTGCAACACAGATTAACAGAATGGGAGTACATCAAGATGAGTAAAAGTTTATATCTGGAGTGCGGGAGCGGAATCAGCGGAGATATGACCGTTGCAGCGCTGCTCGACCTGGGAGCAGACCGGGAAGTACTGGAGAAATCACTGGAAAGCCTGAAACTGCCGGGATATGAAATTGCGATTACAAGAGTGAAAAAGTCGGGGCTGGATGCCTGCGATTTCAATGTGATTCTGGATGCAGAGCATGAGAACCATGATCACGATATGGCGTATCTGCACGGGGATGGGGCGGAAGTGCATGACCATCCACATGATCACGAGCATCATCATGACCACGAGCATGCGCACAGCCATGACCACGATCACACAGGGGAGCATCATCACCATCATGAGCACCGCGGGCTGCCGGAGATTCTTGCGATTATCCGCAGCGGCGGTCTGACACCGGGAGCAAGAGCGCTGGCGGAGCGGATTTTCCAGATTCTTGCCGAAGCGGAAGCAAAAGCCCATGGCGTTCCGCTTGATCAGGTGCATTTCCATGAGGTGGGAGCTGTCGATTCCATCGTTGATATTGTGGCTGCCGCTGTCTGCCTGGATAACCTGGCGCCGGATGAAGTCATCGTGACGGGTCTCAGCGAGGGAAGCGGCTTTGTCAGATGCCAGCACGGCATGATCCCGGTTCCGGTACCGGCTGTTTTAAATATCGTACAGGCACATGGCCTGACCCTCGTTCCGACCGGAATCCAGGGTGAACTGGTTACACCGACCGGAGCAGCCATTGTTGCGGCAATCCGTACCAAAGAGACACTGCCGGCATCCTTCAAATGTACCAGAACAGGTCTTGGCGCCGGAAAACGGACGTATGAGCGCCCGTCACTGCTGCGTGCAATGATGCTCGAAACAGAAGAAAACGACGAGAAAGATACGATCTGGAAGCTGGAGTGCAACATTGATGACTGCACCGGCGAGGCGCTCGGCTACTGCATGGGAAAACTGCTGCGATCAGGCGCAAGAGATGTCCATTACATCCCGGTCTATATGAAGAAAAACCGCCCGGCTTACCAGCTGGATGTAATCTGTGATGATAAAACGCGGGAGACGTTGGAAAATATCATATTCGCCGAGACCACCACAATCGGCATCCGCCGCTGCCGGATGGAGCGCACCGTGATGAAACGCGAGTTTGCGACAATCGCAACCGAGTACGGCCATGTGACAGTCAAGATCTGCCGCCACGGCGAGATCGAAAAAATTTACCCAGAGTACGAGAGTGCCGCAGTAATTGCAGAAAAAAGCGGCATGCCGGTCGGCGAGGCTGGTGCGTGGATCGTACAGAAATATAAAGAAGGAAACAAAAAAGCATGAGATATTTAAAACCACATTTTTACGACCAGTTTGTATGCACCGCCGGAGACTGCCCGGATACGTGCTGTGCCGGCTGGCAGATCGTGATCGACGAGGATTCCCTGGAGCGGTATGGAAATGAGAAGAGTGAGTTTGGAAAGCGCCTGCGCAATTCGATCGACTGGGAGGAAGAGTGTTTTTACCAGAACAACCGCCGCTGTGCCTTTCTGAATGATGAAAATCTCTGCGATCTTTACAAGGAACTGGGGCCGGATTCCTTATGTGACACCTGCCGCCTTTACCCGCGCCATACGGAGGAGTACGAGGGTCTGCGTGAATTATCCCTGTCCCTTTCCTGCCCGGAAGCTGCACGGATTATCCTGTCCTGCAAAGAGCCGGTGCGTTTTCTGGAGGAGGAGACCGACGAGGAGGATGATTTTGAAGAGTTTGACTTCATGATGTTCTCCCAGCTGGAAGACACGAGAGATGTTTTGTTCCGGATTCTGCAGAACCGCGAACTGCCGCTGCAGGAGCGCATGACGGCGGCAGAGCAGCTCGCAGAACAGTATCAGATCTGTATGGAGGAGCAGCGGGAGTATGATATCGATGACCTGCTTCGGAAGTATGAAAAGCATCTGGAAGAGGGAACCTTAAGCGAGTGCGTGGCGGAGAGCCTTGCGGAAAAAGGTGTGGATGCTGCATCCTTTCATGCATATGACCGCCAGGTGAAGGAACTTGCCGTTCTCCGCGGTCTCGAGCGTCTTCGTCCGGAATGGGATACTGTGCTTGACGGCACAGAAAAAGCGCTGTATCAGAACGGAGAAACCGCTTATCAGGCCATCTGTGAAGAATTCCATCGCACCTGGGGCGCTGCAGGTGAACGCCGTGCAGAGTGGGAAAACATCGGTGAGCAGCTTTTGATGTTTTTCGTCTACACCTATTTCTGCGGCGCCGTCTATGACGATATGGTCTGTTCCAAAATGGAACTCGCGCTGTTCTCTGTCCGTTGGATTCAGGAAATCCTGGTTGCACGGTGGCTGGAAAATGGAAAAACGCTTTCCATGCACGACATCGAGGAGCTTTCCTGGAGATACGCGCGCGAGGTCGAGCATTCCGATGATAATCTGAATGCGCTTGAGGACTGGCTTTTTGAAACTTATGCACCAGAAGGCTGTGTGCTGGAGGAGGAGTAATCCTGCATCCGATAGACTTACTGCACATTTTCCCTGATGTGTGTTAAGATAGAAGCGTTGTTACAGAAAGAAAAGAGGGAAAATTATGCAGGAAAAACAAAAGAAATGGATTCTGCGCATTGCGCTTTATCTGATTGGAATTATGGTGCTGGCACTCGGTATCACACTGAATACGAAGACGAACCTCGGCGTATCGCCCATCATCTCCATGCCGTACGCCGTGGCACAGATCTTCGGCTATGAAACAGGAACCGCCGTCTTCGTGGCGTATTTGATCTTCATCGTATTACAGATCGTACTGCTGAAAGGAAAATTCCCGCCGTTCCAGCTTCTGCAGGTTGCCGCAAGTTACCTGACGAGCGCCTTTATCACCATCTTCGACCGGATTTTCCCGGCACCTGACCAGATGGGAATGCGGCTTCTCGTTCTTGTCCTTGCCATCATTCTTACGGGAATCGGCGCCGCTGTGACCGTAGACGTCAACATCGTCCCAAACCCGGCCGACGGCCTGGCAAGAGTTCTCGGCGAGCGCTGCGGAAAGAACATGGGTTTCGGAAAAAATCTTTTTGATTTCTCCGCCATCGTCATTTCCCTTGCGATCGGCCTCATCGATGCCGGCCGCCCGGTAGGAATCGGAATCGGCACTGTTATAGCCATGGTCTGCACAGGAAGAGTCATCGCGGCATTCAATCATTTCGCAAAAAAGAAAATAGAAGAAATCACCATCGCCTGAGTGATCCATTCCCCTGTCGAAAAACCTTGAGTTTTCGGTGGGGGTTTGTTATAATGAAAGACAGCGAAAGAAAAATTTTTTGATTTGTCATAAGGCGTTTGTTTGCGTTATGAGAAGTGCGAAGGAGGAAGTGGCAAATGAACTTAGTTATTACGATGAGCCGCCGGTTTGGTACTGGGGCGAGTATTATTGCGAAAGAACTTTCCGAGAGACTGCATATCCCGGTATATGATAAGGACGATGTAGAGCACGGCATGCGTGAAAATGCCTTTGAATCTGAGGCGGATGCGATCCGCGAGCTGGCGAAACAGCCGTGTATTATCATTGGACGGTGTGCTTCGGAGTTTCTGAAAGATAAAAGCAACGTCATCAATATTTATGTCTGCGCGGACAAAGAGGACCGGATCAAACGTATCATGAAGCTGTTTTCCCTGACAAGAGAGGCGGCTGAGGTGATGCTGGAAGAGACAGACAAGCAGCGTGCCGAGTATTATTATAAAAATACCGGAAAGACATGGGGCGATGTCAATAACTACCATATGATCCTGAATACCTCGGATCTTGGCATCGAGAACTGTGCCGATATTCTGATGCGGTATTTTGAAATGAAAGATTATATCTAAGAGATATTTAAAAAGAAATACATAAAAAATCAGGTGCTTCCCGAAAAAGAGAAGCACCTGATTTTTTGTGCGGTTTAGTAAGCCTGATACGTATTGCCATAACTCCGGCTGGAGAAGTAATTCTGTTTCAGAACCAGGAACAGTTCGGCATCGGTTGCATATTTGTACGGATACAGATAGAAAATACCGACAAGATTGCAGGTGATTCCGGAAAGAATATACCATCCGATAAAGGAGAGATCAAGAATAAATGTATTCATCTTTTCACCGCTCATCATTTCACGGCTGATGCGGAATGCTTCTTCGGTCGAAAGTTCCGGGTAGTCGGCGAGAAGATAAGGAACCATGTGGTATTCATAAGCTTTCACAATTCCAGGAATCAGAAGAAGCAGCGACCAGAGGAATATATAAAGATTTTTTAAAAACAGAGTCCACACAGTTTTTCCATAGTAGCCGTTCTGGAATCCGAACAGTATGTTGCCAAGTCCCGCTTTTTCCATCGAGTTTTCAATGAAAAACCTCGAGCCTCCTACCTCAAATGGTGCAAGAACAAAAATACGGATCAGAATAAAGGCAAGACCAATGACAAGAAGTACAATGCCGCTGAAGACAGTAAAAACAAATTTAACCGGTCCAAGCGGGGTGAATCTTTCTGCAAAGGATTCCACATTGAAGTTATCGGAAGAAATCGTAAATCCAGATATACCGACCGAGTTAGTCTGATTGCTGTCATTGTTGGAATTTCCAGAATTAGAAGTACCGCTTCCGACCAGCAGAGTCAGAATCAGGGCGGCTACCACACAGATCCAGTAATTGCGTAAAAATGCGGCTTTTCCGCGGGTTTTCAGTTCCTCTCGAGTCCACATAAAAAAGACCTCCCTCTTAATGTAAGTGTAAACAGCAGATAATTCTGCTAAGTCACGATTATCTTACCATGGGGCAGGTGAAATATCAAGACAGCTTAAGGAAAGTTTAAGAAATTGGCAGAAAGATTAAAGTGGAAATGTGCATTCTTAAATAAAGATTTTACTTGTGAAGCGGGGATGAATGTGCTATAATCTCTCCGGTGCGTCAGAACGCAGCGGGGCCGGGTTTCTCCGGGGTGCGTTCTGAAAAAAAAGAAACCTGTACGTTGAATTGACAAAGAGAGCGAGGAATCTACGTGTATCTGACAAAGGGCGAGTTTCTGCAGAAATTTGGGATTCTGCCGCAGGAATTTGAAGAGGCAGATATTTCCTGGGAAGAACTGCTGGAAATTGCGGATGATTATGAACGGCGCCGGCCGACGCTGGAAAAGATCCGAAAAGAATTCGTAGCAGAATTTCTGCAGGACAAGGAAAAAGAGATCGGACTGCAGTCGTACCACAGCCGTCTGAAGGACACCGAACATCTGGTGGAAAAGCTGGTGCGCAAGCGCCTGGAAAATTATGCAAAATACCGGAAAATGGATGCGACAAACTATATGCGTTATGTGACAGACCTGATCGGAATCCGGGGACTTTTGCTGTATCGGGAGGACTGGGTAAACTTCCATAAATACATTATCCACTGGTTTAAAAACGATCCGGAAAAATACATCCGTGATTACGGCCGTGACTACGACCAGAACGCATCGGGCTATATGGCAGAGCCGCCGAAAGTCCATACAAGACTTGGCGATTACGCTGACATTTATGTGAACTGGATTCCGGAGGAGAACATTCTGGACCGGAAACATTACCGTGCGGTGCATTACATTGTCGTTTACCGCGGCGTCTACATTGAAATTCAGATTAAGACGCTGTTCGAGGAGGGCTGGGGAGAGATTGACCACAGCATTCTTTATCCGCGGCGCAAGGGAAACGCCATGCTGACAGAGTTTTCCGAGCTGCTGAACCGTCTGGCGGGCATGGGAGATGAGATGGGATCGTTCTACCGCCGTCTCCAGGTTGTGCCGGATGAGAAGTTCCAGAGCAAGGAAACGATCGTGCGCAAGCGTGAATTAAAACCGCAGGTCAAGGCAGCGGTGGAAAAACGCGATCTGAACGAAATTCATACGATGGATGATGCCGTCTGGAGCATACTGAAAGAATAAAACTGCTTTTCAGACATGGGAAAGGATAAAAAATGGATGGAAGAAACACGGGCCGCATGGGCTTCTCTCATGCAGCAGAGGACTCTGCGGAGAATATGATGGCGGCAGTCAAAGCCGGAAAAATCCGAAAACATCTGATGGGAAATAACTCGCCGATCCGCTACGGAACAATGGAAAAACGCGAGATGACCGAATATACAGACTTTGTCCGGACGAAACTCTGCTATGAAATCCTGAATCTGCCCGGGGAGGAAAAATGAATACAATAGAAAAAATATACACAAACTACGACGGACTTCTGGAAGAATTTTCCGAGGAAGTAATCCAGAGCCGTTACGCTGTTTTTTACGAAGAAATCGAGGAATTTGCCAAGAGTCTCGGCATCCGCGAGAAAATTCAGATCAGCGAGTCGCTGTTGAGCCATGCAGTGCTGGACTATTTCACAGATATTTCCCGCCTGAAACATTTTCATCAGGCAAAGCATATCAATTCATTGAAAGTGATCTCCTATGAGACCTACTGGCTGCTGCGGAGAAAACCGATCCAGATCCTGGTGGAGGATGAGACATCGGATGCGATGGCATTTCTGAACGAAAAGTTCGTCTTTTCCCGGATTGCCAAATATCTGATGGGCGACGGAAAACGGGTGATTTTAAGTCCGGAGACGAAAAAAGGCTTTCTGAATTATCTCGATTCGCTGTTTTATTACCTGAAATACCGCAATTACGATGCGGAAATGCTCGAGATGATGCTGATGGGCTTCAAAGCGGGTGTTCTCGTGGCGGATGATTTAAAGGAGCAGGAGTCCTGAAAAACGGGCGGAAGCGGAATACAACAAAATAAGATGAAGATCGAAAGAACCGGACGGGTCGTAAGGCTGCTGTCGGGTTCTTTTTTTGTGCGGTGCTGCATAAAGTGCAGAGAAAACATTGCGATGCATGGACAGAAAACCGTTTAACAATGGAGGGACGGGAACTGCTTTCCTTTGGAACTTTGTACAGGGAGGAATGGATATGGCCACGCTCGAAAAAATCAATGCATTTCTAAAAGCGGTGAATGCAGCCGCCTGGGGACCGCCGCTTCTTTTTCTGCTGCTTGGGACAGGCATTTTTCTGACCATCCAGCTTCGCGCGCTACCCATTCGACGGTTGTTCTTTGCACTTCGTACAGCATTCGGCCGTGAGGCGAGGTACAGCGGGGAGAAAACAGAAGCGGGAGTTTCGCCGTTCGCATCGCTGATGACGGAACTTGCGGCGGAGATCGGGACGGGCAATATCGTGGGGGTTGCCTCCGCAATGGCGCTTGGAGGACCGGGAGCACTGGGATGGATGATGCTGGCGGCGGTTGTGGGACTTGCTTTGAAATTTTCTGAGAGTTTTCTCTCGGTGCAGTACCGGATGCAAAGAAAAGACGGAACATACTGCGGCGGTCCGATGGTGACGCTGACCAGAGCATTTCCGGGGGAGCGGCTGGCGAAGATGCTGGCTGTGTTTTTTGCCGGAAGCACCGTGCTGGTATCTCTCGGAATGGGCAATATGACGCAGGCAAACTCGATTGCGCTGGCGATGCAGGATACGTTTGGCGTGGCAAGAGAAAAAAGCGCGTTGGTGCTGACGATTCTTCTTCTGCTCGTGGTGACAGGCGGACTGCGTTCCATTGCAAAAGCGGCGGAGGTGCTGGTACCGGGAATGGCACTCTTTTATCTGGGCGGGGCAGGAATGGTAATCGGTCTGCACGCCGGAGAGCTTCCGCGGACACTGCTTGCGATAGTACGGGACGCGTTTTCTTTCCGGGCGGTATCGGGAGGAGCGGTGGGCGCGGGAATTTCCCTGCTGCCGCCGGCCTTGCGGTATGGAATTTCCCGCGGTGTGTTTTCGAATGAAGCAGGGCTTGGAGCAGGCGGAATCAGTGCTGCGGCGGCACAGACCGACGATCCCGTGCGGCAGGGGTACATCAGCATGACAGGTGTGTTCGTTGATACCATGGTGATCTGTCTTGTGACCGGCCTTGCCGTTGGAGTGACCGGGGCGGCAGAGGGGATACTGGAGGCGGAAAAAGCGGATGGAGCGGCGATGGTAATTCAGGCCTTTGAAAGTGTGTTCGGACCGGCGGGAGGCTATGTTGTCGCGGTCGGGATTCTGCTGTTCGCATTTGCAACGATGGCCGGCTGGGCATACCAGGGGGAGCAGGCGTTTCTCTGGCTGGTGAAAAAGGATAGCTTCGGAATGGTTTACCGTGTTTTCTTCTGCTTTGCAGCGTTTGCCGGGTGCGTCTGCATGGCGGAAACGGTCTGGAATTTTGCGGAGCTTGCCAATGCCTGCATGGCGGTGCCGAATCTGCTCTGTGTGCTGCGGCTCTGGAAGGAAGTAAAAGAGGAGGCATTCCGGTTTGAAAGCAGGATAAAAAAAGCAGAACAAAAGAAAGATAGAAATACATGAGAAACCGTATTTCCGGTCCTCAGGCAGATTTCGATGCGAGCTGATCGAGAGAGCCGAAAGAATATCCCATTTCTTCCCATTTCGTCAGCAGCTCATCGAGAATCTCCGCGTTGGTGGATGAGGTATTATGAAGCAGGACGATGGCACCGGGATGAATGCGTCCGGTCAACTTTTTGAAAGCCTCCTCGTGGGTCGGCTGCTGATCCTGGTACCAGTCTACATAGGCAAGACTCCAGAAAAAAGTCTGATAGCCGAGATCTTTTGCCATCTGCAGGTTCTGCGTGCTGTATTTTCCCTGCGGAGGCCGGTAAAATTTCACCATTTCCTGGCTGGTGGTTTCCTGGTAAAGAGCGGAAACACGGTTCAGCTCTTCGGAGAAGGCTTCCTGCGTGGAAATTTTGGACATATCCGGGTGCGACCAGGTGTGGTTTCCGACGATATGGCCTTCTGCCGCCATGCGTTTGACAAGATCCGGCTGGTCGGAGAGAAAATTGCCGACAACAAAGAAAGCCGCGGGTGCCTGATGCTTCTGGAGTGCGTCAAGGATCGCCGGGGTGTTGCCGTTTTCATAGCCGCAGTCAAACGTCAGATAGATGATGTTTTCTTCCGGTGAAGCGGCAAACCAGGCGTTGTAGGCGGCAAGCTCTTCGGATGTAGCATTGCCGACGGGAGTCTTCCCTTTTTCCGGGAAGGAGAGCCCCCAGTTTTCGGCAGCAGAGGAGAGGACGGGCATCGAAACGGAAGAAACAGGTGTCTCCGGCGCAGCAGAGAGAAAAACTGGGGCTGCCTTTCGGAGCGCACGGCAGGTAAAGTGGGACAGAACAGAGCCAAAAAGAAAAGCGGAGCAGAAAAAAGCGGCGGCGATACCGGCTTTTTTCAGGATCCGGCGGGAAAGGGGTGAAAGAGAACGCATAAAATCCCCCTCCAGGACTTTTTGAGACAATATATGTATGGATGAAAGAAAACATGCGGCACACATCTGTTTGACTTTACCTGCAATCTATGTCACAATGGAGGTAGAGTGGATGGAAAGGGCAGAGAAAAACAAGATGACAAAATATGAGGTTTTAAAAAAGTACTTCGGTTACGATTCCTTCCGGGAGGGGCAGGAGATGCTGGTGGATGCGCTTCTGAACGGACAGGACGTGCTCGGCATCATGCCGACCGGAGCAGGAAAATCGCTGTGTTATCAGATTCCGGCGCTTCTGCTGCCAGGAATTACCCTGGTGGTATCACCGTTGATTTCTCTGATGAAGGATCAGGTATCGACCCTGAACCAGGCGGGGATTCACGCTGCGTTTCTGAACAGCTCCTTAAGTGCGGCGCAGTACCGGAAGGCACTCGGCTTTGCCATGGAGGGCCGGTACAAGATTATTTATGTCGCCCCGGAACGCCTTCTGACACCGGAATTTTTGTGCGCGGTGCAGTCGATGGAAATTTCGATGATTAGTGTTGATGAGGCACACTGTATTTCCCAGTGGGGACAGGATTTCCGCCCAAGCTACCTGAAAATCACAGAGTTTGTCGAGCAGCTTCCCGCACGGCCGGTGATCGGTGCCTTTACGGCAACGGCAACAAAAGAGGTACGGGATGATATCGAAGCACTGCTGTCTTTGCGTGATCCGGTACGTCTGGTCACAGGCTTTGACCGGAAAAATCTGAAATTTACGGTACAGCAGCCGAAAGATAAATTCGCAGCCGTGGAATCATTCCTTGCAGAGCACGAGGCGGACTGCGGAATTATTTACTGTCTGACCAGAAAAAATGTGGAGGAGGTCTGTGAGAAACTCGAGCAGAAAGGATATTCTGTCACAAGATACCATGCGGGTCTCTCTGACCTGGAACGGAAGGAAAACCAGGAAGATTTTATTTATGACCGGAAGCAGATCATGGTAGCGACAAACGCTTTTGGTATGGGAATCGATAAATCGAATGTGCGGTACGTCATCCATTATAATATGCCGAAAAACATGGAAAGCTATTATCAGGAGGCCGGACGAGCAGGCAGGGACGGCCTTCCGGCGGAATGTATTCTGCTGTATGCGGGACAGGATGTGATCACAAACCAGTTTTTTATCGAAAACATGGCGCAGGAGAGTGAGGATCCCGAGACGACAGCGCTGATCCGTCAGCGGGAGGAGGAACGGCTGAAGAAAATGACGTTTTACTGTTTCACCCATGAGTGTCTCAGAGATTATATCCTGCGGTATTTCGGGGAATACGGTTCCAATTACTGTGGAAACTGTTCCAACTGCCTCTCGGAATTTGAAACGGTGGATGTGACAGCGGCGGCAAAGGCAATCCTTGGCTGTGTGCGGGAATGCCGTCAGCGGTACGGCACGACGGTGATTCTCGATACCCTGCACGGTGCGAATACCGCGAAAATCCGCCAGTACCGCATGGATGAAAACTCCCATTACGGGGAACTGGCAAAAGAGCCGGTCTACCGGCTGCGGCAGATCTTAAATGAACTGCAGGTTCGGGAATATCTCTATGTAACGGCCGACACATACAGCATTGTGCGCCTGTTGCCAAAAGCGGCGGAGCTGCTGGATGAGGACGGCACGATGCTGATGAAGATGGCAAAAGAAGAAAAACGGATTCCGAAAGCCGCAAAAGAGAAGACAAAGACAAAAACCTCGGCAGCGGCAAAGGATCTTTCCAACGAGGAGGCCGCGGTATTCGAAAAACTGCGGGCACTCCGGATGGAGCTTGCAAAGGAGCATAAAGTGCCTCCGTATATTATCTTCTCGGATAAAACACTGATCCAGATGGCGATGGAGAAACCGTCCAACAAAGAGGAAATGCTGGCGGTCTCTGGTGTCGGCGAGAGCAAATTTGAAAAGTACGGGGAACCGTTTCTTGCATGTCTTGCAGAAAGATAAAACAAGTCGTGTAAAAAAAACGGGAAAACAACAGGAAAGGAAGAATACGCTTATGAAAAAAGAAAACGCAGTTATTTTTGGAGTGACCGGTGTTGTAGTTGCCGCCGTGCTGATTGGAGGCGGAATCTATATGAAAACGGAACGGGACCGAAATCTGAATGCAGATACAGCAAGTACTGCAGCGGACAGCAATAGGGCAGAAGAAGTACAGAAAGCCGTATTTCTTGCAGAAGATTCCGGGTTATGGTACCTGGGAGATCTGGAACACGGAAACATCTATGTGACACATACACCGTCCGACACACTTTACGATGAAAATGGAAATGCTATTGATCCGTCCGAGATCAAAAAAGGAGATTTTCTTCAAGTGGAGGGCGACGGTATTATGCTGAACTCCTATCCGGGACAATATCCGGGTATCAGCCGTATTATGAGAATCAGCGGCGGTACGGAGGCGGATGCAGAAAAATTCGATGAGGAACTTTCCCAGATTCTGCCGGAAAAGGATCCATCGGAAATTCCGTTTCTGAATCTGTGCTACACACAGCCAAATGCCCAGGTGACAGCTATGGCAACACAGGGAGGTTATACCTGGTCTTATGTTGATGAGGACGGCAATGGTCAGAACGTCGTTGCGGACAGTGCGTTCATTCTGGAATGGACGGAACTGAGTGATCTGCATACAGCAAATGACGAAGGAAAAACCGATCTGGAGCTTGTCTTCTCGGAGGAGCCGGATTCTGTCACAGCAGAAAGATGGCCGGCCGAAGACCGGGGGCAGAACTTTGGCAATGGTTACCCGGAGGGAGAAAGCGTTTCTGTGGAGCATGCGGAGAGCTGGAGCATTCCGGGAGCCGAGGCCGGCTACATCTACGAAGTGGACGCGGTATTCGAAAATGGAACCGTGTCATACGGATTTGAAGTGAAAAAGTAAAAAAAGACTTTCTTTTTCCGTGACATTATGCTATTTTTACTGTGAAAACAGAAAAATGCAATGTGCCATACGGCATAAGCAGCTGACTTTTCAAAAATCAGAATCCGTTTGACCGGAGGATGCGAGGAGGAATTTGTATGAAGTTAATTGTTGCTGTATTACGGAAAGAGGACGAGGCAGACACCATTGCCGAGTTGAACAAAAAAGGCTTTTTTGTGACGGAGCTTGCCACGACCGGCGGTTTCCTGAAGGAGAAGAACACAACACTGCTGATCGGAACCGATGATCATAAGCTCGACGCTGTGCTTGCGATCTTAAAACAGGAAGCAGGGCTTCGGAAAACAGTTACCTATGCGGCTACCCCGATGGAAAGCGGAAACTTCTGCCCGGGCGGAAATTACTCTGTTCCGATTGATACCCAGACAGGAGGCTGTACTGTGTTTGTGCTGAACATGGAACAGCTGGAAAAATTCTAAGACTCTAAAGATTTTTAAATTCCGGCATATGATCCTGGTAGTGGAGCGGCAGATGCGTACGCTGACAGTCGGGATTGGAACGCTCTTTGATGGCAATTGCGGTGAAAAATCCTTTCCAGAGTTCTTCGTAAGGATCCGAAGTGGATTCCGTGAGGGAAAGGCGTTCTATTTCACCCGGAGAAAGACGGGTCAGATAAAAGGGCCGGTCAGCGGGATGCACGACGGCAAGCTGCCGGTTATCATCGAGAATCATCCAGTTTTCTGAGGGGAGCCGGTCAGAAAAATGGGGAGCGACCAGGGTCAGCACATTGGCTTTCGGGGAAATATGCGAGACCAGGATCGGAAAACCGGAGGAAATATTTGCAAAACGGATAAATTCCCGGAACGAATGCGCTTCATTTGTGACCTGACGGGAAACTTCAAAAGCGTGGAATACCGCCGGTTCCTGCAGCATATGCAGAGTATCCTTTCCATAGGAAAAGCCGTAGAGCAGAAAACGATAAATGATGTCGGGAGCGTCGCTTCTCTCGGACATTGCACAGAGATAGACGAGCCGCCAGGCTGCTGCGCCGATCTTCTTCTGAATGGATCGCGTGACGCTGGCGGCTTTTTCTGTGTCCGGCTCAACATGGCAGTAATCGCAGAACAGCTCCAGGTTGCCGACTGGTTCCGTCATCAGCCGTACATTGCGGTAGCCGAGACGGGAATTCCAGGCTTCATAGATGCAGGTCAGGATCGACGCAAGATCCGGACTGCAGGTGTAAACAGTCATAATAAAATCCTTTCTGAAATCAATTGATACAGACAACAGCCTTCTGCAAAAAAGCGCAGATACAGCAAAAAGGCTTTTCCGTGAGAAGAACGCCCGGGATTATATATGCCCAGGTACGGCAGCATCAAACAGAGAAGGCTGCTGATACTGTTCCGGATGGGAAACCTCCCAGTTGGAGGCGGCTTCCTCTCCCGTGAGCTGCCGGGTCAGAAACTGCTGTTCCAGCCGCATGTGATACATCATTTTTCCCTCGCAGGTGATAAAATATTTGGCGCGTTTCAGCACCACACCGATCTTTTTCAGGTGCTCAAAGGAAAGATGGGAGCTTCTGCGGCTCTTTACAATCCGCATGGCCGATTTCGGCCCGATACCGGGAACGCGCAGAAGGTCGGCATACTCAGCCGTGTTGATCTCCACCGGAAACAGCTCCATATGGCGCAGCGCCCAGTCGCATTTCGGGTCGAGCTGTGCATGGAAGTTCGGGTGGGCTTCATCGAGCAGTTCATCCGCCTGAAAACCGTAGAAGCGGAGCAGCCAGTCTGCCTGATAAAGGCGGTGTTCCCGAAGAAGCGGCGGCTTGGTTTCACGTGAGGGCAGGGCGGAATCCTCGTTGACCGGAATGTAGGCGGAGTAAAAGACGCGCTTCAGGTCATACTGCTGGTAGAGAAGCTGTGAGGTGGAGAGAAGCTGGTAATCGTTTTCCTTTGTCGCACCGATGATCATCTGCGTGCTCTGGCCGGCAGGAACGAAGGGAGCAGAGCGTTCCTTTTCCGGCAGTGACCGCGCGGAGGAGGAAGAGATCCAGCCCAGATCGGCAGCGGAGGCGGAAATCTGCTTTCGTGTATCGAAAATGGAGTGGGAGAGATAGCGGTTTCCCGAGGATCGCTCTAAAAAAGCGCTTTTCCCTGCGGTCAGCCGGTAATCTACAATACCGGACTGGATCTGGCGCATGGGTTTTAAAATCGCTTTCTGTGTCTTCTGCGGGGCCAGTTTCTGCAGCCCTTCTCCGGTCGGGAGTTCCAGATTGACGCTCATGCGGTCGGCGAGATAGCCGGTCTTTTCGATCAGCTCGACGGGTGCGCCCGGGATAGCTTTGACGTGGATGTAGCCGTTAAAGCGGTAACGATTACGTAAAAGATGCAGAGTGCGGTACATGAGCTCCATCGTATGGGCAGGATTTTTGCAGACGGCGGAACTTAAAAAGAGTCCCTCAATATAGTTTCGGCGATAAAATTCCGTGACGAGTGTACAGACCTCCTCCGGTGTAAACGTGGCGCGCTGCCGGTCATTCCCGGCGCGGTTGACGCAGTATTTACAGTCGTAGATACAGTCGTTGCTCTGCAGAATTTTTAACAGAGAGATACAGCGTCCGTCGGAAGAAAAGCTGTGGCAGATACCGCAGGAGACCGAATTGCCGAGATGTCCCTGTTTTCCGGCACGGTTCACACCGCTGGAAGTGCACGCAACGTCGTATTTGGCCGCGTCAGCGAGAAGATTCAGCTTCTCGGAGAGAGAAAGTGTTTGTGATGATAACTGCATGGCAGAAAAATTCCTTTCTATGTCCAAATGAATACGAATAAAAGAACAACTGTTCGATAAAAGAAGTGTAACACAAATCGAACGAATGTTCAAGAGAAAAAATGAAAATAGTACAAGAAAATACTGGAAGAAAAGAAACAGAATTCGATCCGGAAAAACGTGAACAGGAAACAGCAGGGAAAATTTCTGTTAGAAAAAAGTTATACAAAAACAGCCGCACAGATCGGAAAAACAAATCTGTGCGGCTGTAAGCCAAATTTTATGGAATTGAAACGGAAGCAGAGCCGTTTACGTCAGAAGCGCCCCAATTGCCCCGAATACGCCGGAACTTGCAAGCAGCATGATGACGCTTGCGAGGAGAACACCGCCCATGACGGCGAGAACGCTGGTCTTAAAGTCCATATCGAGGATACTTGCGGCCAGTGTGCCGGTCCATGCGCCGGTTCCCGGGAGCGGGATGCCGACGAAGAGCAGCAGGGCAAGCGGAAGTCCGCGGCCGGCTTTTGCTTTCAATTTTTCCCCGCCTTTTTCGCCTTTTTCCAGACACCAGGTGAAGAACTTTCCGATATACTTTTTATCACATCCCCAGACAAGAACCTTTCGAGCGAACAGGAAAATAATCGGAACCGGAAGCATATTTCCGATGACGGCGATCAGATAGGCAGGAAGCGTCGGAATATGGAAAGCTAACGCGTACGGAATCGCACCACGCAGCTCGATGAGCGGAACCATGGAAATCAAAAATACAATCAGATATTTGGTAATCATATACACCTCTCGTTTTTTACAAAATGTTATCGTTTCTTAGTGCAACGCTCTTATTGTAGCGTGATGCCCGCCATTTGTCCAGTATAAAAAGAAAGAAAAGAGCGGGAGTAAAAGAAATCTTAAGAATTTCTGTATTTTTGTATAATTTTATAACCTTCAAAATTTGAATTTTAGAAAACTGTATGTTAGAATAAAGTGTACTGTTTGCAAAAGAACAGCAGAGATGCCCCCAATGACAGGGGCATGGACTGAAATAACAAACGAGGAGGACCCACCTATGATTGCACTGATCGATTATGATGCCGGAAATATAAAAAGCGTGGAAAAAGCCTTTCAAAGCCTTGGAAAAGAGGTCGTACTGACCAGGGATCCAGAAGTATTAAAGCGCGCAGATCACGTCGTTCTGCCGGGTGTCGGCAATTTTGGAGATGCGATGGAAAATCTGAACCGCTATCATCTGGTACCGGTCATTCATGAAATCGTAGAAAAAGGGACTCCGTTTCTTGGAATCTGTCTCGGACTGCAGATCCTGTTTGAACGCAGCGAGGAGAGCCCGGGCGTGGAAGGCCTTGGCCTGTTAAAAGGAGAAATCCTTCGGATTCCGGACAAAGAGGGCTTAAAGATTCCGCACATGGGCTGGAATTCCATCCATCTGCAGAACGAGGGACGCTTATTCAAAGGCATCTCGCAGGAGTCTTACGTCTACTTTGTCCACTCCTACTATCTGAAAGCAGAAGAGGAGGAAATTATAAAAGCAACGACAGAGTACAGTACACACATCCATGCATCCGTGGAAAAAGAAAATCTGTTCGCCTGCCAGTTCCACCCGGAAAAGAGCTCAGATCTTGGGCTTGCCATTCTGAAAAATTTTGCGGAAATTGGAGAGGAGGACTGACGGATGTTTACAAAACGAATTATCCCATGCCTGGATGTAAAAAACGGAAGAGTCGTAAAAGGCGTTAATTTCGTCGATTTAAAAGATGCCGGAGACCCGGTGGAGATTGCAAAAGCGTACGACAAGGCAGGAGCCGATGAAGTTGTGTTCCTCGACATCACCGCCTCCTCCGACCAGAGAGGAACGGTCATCGATATGGTGCGCAAAGTAGCAGCAAACGTCTTCATCCCATTCACCGTCGGCGGCGGAATCCGTACCGTAGACGATTTCAAGATGCTGCTCCGCGAGGGAGCCGACAAAATTTCGATCAACTCCTCCGCAATCAACAATCCGCAGCTCATTGGCGATGCGGCACAGAAATTTGGCAGCCAGTGCGTGGTCGTTGCGATCGATGCGAAGAAGAGAGCTGACGGAAGCGGCTGGAATATCTACAAAAACGGCGGCCGGATCGATGTCGGCATCGACGCCGTCGAGTGGGCGAAAAAAGCCGAGAGCCTCGGAGCCGGAGAAATTCTGCTCACCAGCATGGACTGCGACGGAACAAAGGCGGGATACGATATCGAGCTGACAAGAACGATCGCAGAGAGCGTCGGCATCCCGGTCATCGCATCCGGCGGCGCAGGAACGCTGGAGCATTTTTATGATGCCTTAACCGAAGGAAAAGCCGATGCAGCGCTTGCCGCATCCCTGTTCCACTACAAAGAACTGGAAATTCGTGAAGTCAAAGAATATCTGGCAGGCCGTAATGTGCCGGTCCGCCTGTAAAAGGAAGGAGAAAACGATATGCCGCCTCTTAGCGGAAGCTGGGCAAATGCCCTGAAGGGAGAATTCTCCAAAGACTACTATAAAAAACTGTTTCAGACGGTGGGTGCGGAGTATAAAACTCACACCATTTATCCACCGGCTGATGATATTTTCAATGCGTTCCACTTTACCCCGCTCGAGCAGGTAAAAGTAGTCATCTTAGGCCAGGACCCGTACCACGAGCCGGGACAGGCGCACGGACTCTGCTTTTCTGTAAAACCGGAAGTAGACATTCCGCCGTCCCTGGTCAACATTTATAAGGAACTCGAAGACGATCTGGGATGCTACATCCCGAACAACGGATATCTCGAAAAATGGGCACGGCAGGGTGTTCTGATGCTGAACACCGTGCTGACCGTGCGCGCGCATCAGGCAAATTCCCACAAGGAAACCGGCTGGGAGCAATTTACGGACGCGGCGATCAAAGTCCTTGCCGGGCAGGACCGCCCGATGGTCTTTATTCTCTGGGGACGTCCCGCACAGCGCAAAAAAGAGATGATCCACAATCCAAAGCATCTGGTGCTGATGTCCGCTCATCCGAGCCCGCTCTCTGCATACCGCGGATTTTTCGGCAGCCATCCGTTTTCCAGAACGAACGAATATCTGGAAGAAAACGGTCTTGCGCCGATTGACTGGCAGATTGAAAATGTAATCCGGGGAGCGAAAGAATGAGTAAAAAGAAAAATACGTTACTGAGAAATACTTCTATTTTAATGGCTGCAACGATTATCTCGCGTGTGATCGGCCTTTTATACCGGTCGCCGCTCGGCGAAACCATTGGAAATGAGGGGCTTGGTTATTACAGTACAGCGAGCAATCTGTATACGATCCTGCTGCTGATCTCGTCCTACAGTATTCCGATGGCAGTATCGAAAATCGTATCCGAACGCCTGGCATTAAAAGAGTACCGGAATGCACACCGCGTTTTCCGCGGAGCCCTCCTTTATGCCGTAATCGTGGGAGGAATCGCTGCACTGGTGGCGTTTTTCGGCGGAAAATTCCTTCTGCCGTATAACCAGCAGAATGCCATCCTGGCCCTGCGCGTACTGGCACCGACCATCTTCTTCTCGGCGATTCTCGGCGTCCTGCGCGGCTATTTCCAGGCCCACAGCACGATGATGCCGACTTCGATTTCACAGATCATCGAGCAGATATTCAACGCCGCTTTCAGTATCGGTGCAGCCTGGTTCTTTATCCAGCAGTTTGCGACAAATGACACCGAGCGTGCGAAATTCGGTGCTGCCGGCGGAACCCTCGGAACGGGAGCCGGTGTGCTGGCAGGCCTTTGCTTTATGCTGCTCGTTTACGGGGTAAACCGGAAAAGCATTCTGCGAAAAGCAGCCAAAGACATACGCCACCGCGAAGAATCCTACCGCGAAATCTTTCAGGTACTCTTTCTGATGGTAACACCGGTCATCTTCACGACCTTTATTTATAACTGTAACGCTTACCTGGACAACTATCTGTTCTTTACCATCCTCGGATGGCACGGCGAAAACCAGAAAGCGCTGAACGCTGCATACGGCGAGTTTTCCAACTATTACGTTACGCTGATTAACGTCCCGCTTGCCATGGCAAGCGCATCCGCATCTGCGATGATGCCGGAGGTGTCTTCCTGCTACGCAACCGGTGACCTCGACGAGGCAAACGACAAAATTCTGGAAACGATCCGCCTGACCATGTTCATCTCCATTCCGGCTGCCGTCGGCCTTGGAGTTCTGGCATTCCCGATTACAGGCGTTCTGTTCCCGTCAAGCTCAAGCCTTTCCGGCAAACTGCTGATGATGGGTGCCGTATCAGTTGTCTTTTCTGCACTGTCCACCATTACCAACAGTGTACTGCAGTCGATCGGACAGCAGAAGAAAGCCCTGCACAATGCGGCAATTTCCCTTGGGATGGATCTTATCGTTCTGGCGCTGATCCTTGCAGTTTTCCCAAAGACAAACATTTATGCTGTCGTCTTTGCGGGAATTCTGTTCTCCCTTAGCATGTGTGTATTGAATAACCTTTCGATCCGCAAGCACCTGAACTTCCGCAATGAGTTCAAAAACACGTATGTAAAACCATTGATCGCCGCTGCCATCATGGGTGTTGTAACCTGGGTTGTTTATTATGGCCTGTTCGCCATCACAAAACGCCCGTCGATCAGTATGCTGGCCGCAATTCTGATCGCAATCGTGGTATACCTGATTGCTTTCGTAGTCGTAACCGGCACAACCGAAGCCGAAATGCGCCGCATGCCAATGGGAACCAAACTGGTAAAAGTTCTCCGTATCCTGCGGATTTACCGATAAAAACAGAAGATACACCTTAACAAAGAAGACCCCGGTCGGAAAACATGAAAAACTGTTTTCCGACCGGGGTCTTTTGAAATGAAAAAGGATTATGTAATTTTTTACGCGTTTTTCTCTCCGTCAAGTTCCTGTTTCAGGTTCTTGTTCGCGGTAGAAAGCATCAGCTTAATACGGTTCAGCTGGTTCACCTCCGAAGCGCCTGGATCGTAGTCAACTGCCACGATATTTGCCTTCGGATACTCCTTGCGAATGGCTTTAATAACACCTTTACCGACAATATGATTCGGCAGGCACGCAAACGGCTGGATGCAGACGATATTGTAAACGTCGCTGTGGATCAGCTCCATCATCTCGCCTGTCAGGAACCATCCCTCACCTGTCTGGTTACCGCAGGAAACAATCGGAGAAGCATACTTCGCCAGATCCCGTACATCAGCCGGCGGATCAAAGTGTTCGCTCTTCTTGAACTCTGCAACTGCCGCGCTCCGCAGCCAGTTGATCAGCTTAATGCCCGTATTTCCGAGCATCGAAGAGCTCTTCTTGAATCCAAGGTGCTCTACCTTGAAATTCGTATTGTAGAAGCAATAGCAGAAGAAATCGATCAGATCCGGCACAACCGGCTCGGCGCCTTCGCTTTCGAGAAGCTCCGCCAGATGGTTATTGGCCGCCGGAAGGAACTTAACCAGAATCTCGCCGACAATACCGACACGCGGTTTTTTCTCGTCCGTAATCGGAATATGGTCAAAGTCGCGGATCATGGTGCGGCAGATCTGTTTAAACCGGGTATGGCTCAGGTGTTTGGAAGAAATGAAATCAATACAGATTTTCTCCCATTTCCTGTGAATCCGGTCCGTTGTTCCCTTCTTCTGCTCATAAGGACGCATCCGGTAAACACATTTCATTATGATATCACCGAACTCCGCTGCATAGCAGAGACGAATCGCGAGATCCGGTGTAATCTTAAAGCCCGGATTTTCTTCCAGACCGCTTAAGTTAATCGAGATTACCGGAATCTGCGTCATATCGGCCTTCTCCAGTGCACGGCGAATAAATCCGATATAGTTTGATGCACGGCAGCCGCCGCCGGTCTGGCTCATGATGACTGCTACTTTGTTCAGGTCATACTTGCCGGAGAGCAGCGCCTGCATAATCTGTCCAACTACCATCAGAGACGGATAGCAGGCATCGTTGTTGACGTATTTCAGTCCGACATCAACCGCCTCTTTGTTGTCGTTCGGAAGCACTTCCAGATTGTATCCGGCTGCGTTGAACGCCGGCTGCAGAATCGAGAAGTGGATCGGTGACATCTGCGGGCAGAGGATGGTGTAGTCTTTCCGCATTTCTTTCGTGAAGACTGGTTTCTGGATCGAGGACGGAAGAATCTCGCGTACCGCCTGTTTCCGGTCATGTGCACGCAGAGCAGCGAGCAGAGAGCGGACACGGATTCTGGCAGCGCCGAGGTTGTTGACCTCATCGATCTTCAGGCAGGTATAAATCTTGCCGCTTCTGGTCAGAATCTCATAAACCTCATCAGTGGTAACGGCGTCGAGACCGCAGCCGAACGAGTTCAGCTGAATCAGGTCAAGATCGTCGCGTGTCTTTACATAGTTTGCAGCTGCATACAGACGGGTGTGATACATCCACTGGTCATTGACACGAAGCGGGCGCTCGAGCGGTGCAAGATGGGAAACAGAGTCCTCTGTTAAAACGCACAGACCGTAGGAGTTAATCATATCCGGAATACCGTGATGAATTTCCGGATCGATGTGGTACGGTCTTCCGGCAAGTACGATACCTCTGCGGCCGGTTTCTTTCATATACTGCAGCGTCTCTTCACCTTTTTTCTGCATATCACGTCTTGCAGCGGCGAGCTCCTCCCATCCGGCATGGACAGCGGCGCGGACCTCATCCTCCGGCAGGCCGGAAAATTCTTTTGCCAGGCCGTCGGCGAGAACCTTTTCACTCGTAAATGCGAGGAACGGATTGCGGAATGTGATGGAGTCGTCCTGGAGCTCATCCACGTTGTTTTTGATGTTCTCCGCGTAGGAAGTAACGATCGGGCAGTTGTAGTGGTTGATGGCCTCCGGGAACTCGGTACGCTCGTACGGGATACACGGATAGAAGATGAATTTTACGCCGTGGCGTAAGAGCCAGGTCACATGGCCGTGGGCCAGTTTCGCCGGGTAACACTCGGATTCACTCGGGATCGATTCGATGCCGAGCTCATAAATCTTGCGGCTTGAAGTCGGGGAGAGTACCACGCGGTATTTCAGCTGCGTGAAGAAGGTGTACCAGAACGGATAGTTCTCGAACATATTGAGGACTCTCGGAATGCCGACCTCTCCGCGGATTGCTTCATCCTGCGGCAGCGGCTGGTAGCCGAAGATTCGTTTGTATTTGTATTCGAACAGGTTCGGAATATGATCCTTGTTTTTCTCTTTTCCGATTCCGCGCTCACAGCGGTTTCCGCTGATGTACTGACGGCCGCCGGAGAATTTGTTGATGGTCAGACGGCAGCTGTTCGTACAGCCTTTGCAGTTTGCCATCGTGGTCGAGTATTTCAGCTCATTGATCTTTTCGATGGAGAGCATCGTAGTCTCCTGATCTGCCGAATAGCGCTCTCTTGCGATCAGCGCCGCACCGAACGCACCCATAATGCCGGCGATGTCCGGGCGGATGGCTTCGCAGTTGGCGATCCGCTCAAAGCTTCGAAGAACGGCATCGTTGTAGAATGTACCGCCCTGTACGACGATGTGGCGTCCCAGCTCGGTGGCATCGGAAACTTTAATTACCTTATACAATGCGTTTTTGATGACGGAGCAGGCAAGTCCGGCAGAAATATCAGCAACGGATGCGCCTTCTTTCTGTGCCTGTTTTACTTTGGAGTTCATGAAGACTGTGCAACGTGTACCCAGATCACATGGTGCTTGCGAAAAACAAGCTGCTTTGGCAAAGTCCTCCACACTGTAATCCAGCGATTGCGCAAATGTGCTGATAAAAGAACCGCAACCGGAGGAACAGGCTTCATTGATTTCGATTCTGTTGATTACTCCGTCGTTCACAAAGATGGCTTTCATATCCTGCCCTCCAATATCCAGGATAAAAGAAACTTCTTTGCTGATATGTTTGGCAGCAGCATAATGAGCGATGGTTTCAATGATTCCCGCATCCATGTGGAAAGCCGCTTTTATCAGATCTTCTCCGTAACCGGTAGAACATCCTCCTTTTATGCGCAAGGTAGTTCCTCGTCTCCGGCATTCTTCATATAGTTTCTGCAAGCCGTTCTCTACTGTTTTTATAGGGTTTCCGTTGTTGTCGTGATAATAGGAGTAAAGGATACGATGATTGTTGTCGAGTACTACGATTTTGGTGGTAGTAGAGCCGGAGTCTATGCCGATAGTTGCTTCCTGTAATCCGGGACGCAGACTGGCATATTGAATTTTATACTGGTCTTTTTCTTTTTTCCATGACCGATATTCTTCCTCACTGTCGAATATAGGAGAAAGATCACTCTGGAAAGGTGAGGTAACACTTAGTTTGTTTTCTATTACCTGTATCAGGTTGGAGAGATGAATACTTTCTTCATTGTTCTCTGCCAATGCTGCTCCCCAGGCAGGGATCAGATTTCCTTTTTCCGGTAATATGAAATCTGTATCTTGTGACAGATTCAGATAGTTGGCAAATGCTTTCCGAAGGGCCGGAATAAAAGTCAATGGGCCACCGCAGAATAATACCGGAGCTACGATATTGCAACCGCGTGCAAGTGTGACAGTGGTCTGTACGGCTACTGCATGGAAAATGGAAGCTGCTATATTTTCTTTAGATATATTTTTGGCTATCAGATTCTGTATGTCCGTTTTGCAGAATACTCCGCAGCGTGAAGCGATAGAGTATACCTGATTGGAACGAAGTGCTAGTTCATTCAATTCGTCGATGGAGACTCCAAGCAGAATAGCCATCTGGTCAATGAAAGCCCCGGTTCCGCCGGCGCAATTTCCATTCATGCGCAGGTCTGTAGCCTGTCCGTCCTGAAAGAAAACAACTTTCGCATCTTCTCCTCCAATATCGATCATAGTGGCTGTGTGCGGATGCTCCCGGCGCACATAGTTTGTTGCAGCTACAACCTCTTGCACAAACGGCAGAGAGCATTTCTCTGAAATTCCCATTCCAACAGAGCCCGTAATGTGGAAAGATAAAGGAATATCACCCAACTGTTCCTTTATTTGATAAAGAAATCCGAGTAAACATTCTTGTATTTTTGCCTGATGCCTTTTGTATCCGGAAAACAAGACTGTAGTTCCATCTTTATCCAATACTACCATCTTAGTGGTAGTAGAGCCTATATCTAAACCCACTTTATATACATTCATATACCAAATATCTTAAATTAGACCTCGTGTTTGATATCTGTGTCAGACGCAAATGTATGTAAAAATATGGTAGATACGGCAAATCGTAATTGAAGTTTTTGATTTAATTAACGAATTGGGAAAAAAGAAAGATGGAATGTGAGGGAGGAAAACGATCGTGTAAAAAAAGACGTAAATGAATAATTGTGTATTTATATTACTTGTTGGGTTGTAGTAGATCTTTTATGGTGAATCTTAGAAATCTTGTTTACTCTATTTTTGACAAAAGGTAACGTGGCTTTTAATAAACCCGGATTCTGTTTATAATAAACTTTTTGATAGTTTTAGTAAAACGGTATTCGAGTTTATTATAAACTATTGTAGAACAGTTTTAGGATCAGACGAGAGATTTTAAGCTGAATTATAAACAAAATGGGGCAATAATCATTCGACTATTGCCCCATATCGTATAGGAGTGGTATTGTAAAGTACCAGGTTATTTATGATTTATGTATGATTATTTCTTTCTATTTTCATGTTGTTTATACTTTTTCTTTTCTCAAAGATACAACATAAAAAGTCATTTGTCAAGAGTCTGATGAGAAAAGTAGCTTATCGGTCTCAAAACAGATGAATAACTTTACTTCTAATATCTGATTTTTATTCGGCTTTATTGCAGAATCGGGGATTTGGGTACAAAAATCCGTAATTGATATACAATTCCATTCGTTTTATCGCAGTAAATTTGCAATCAGAAGTTTAACAATGAAAAGATAGAAGATGATGATAAAAACAATTCTAAGTGTTTTGTCTTTATTCGTTATGTTATCATGCAGTATGACAGGGAAAAAGGATATAAAACAGCAGCCTGGTATGTGCGCCAAATTACCTATGGCGGCTGACGGTATTGTGCGGCTATCGAAAATCGAGGTTTATCCGGAGTATCTTGAAGAATATATGAAATATGCGACCGAAGTGGGTGAAGTCTCCTTGCGTACTGAACCGGGAGTGCTGACTATGTATGCCGTCAGCGAAAAAGAGAATCCTGGCAGGATAACTATTCTTGAAACTTACGCGAGTCAGGAGGCTTATAAATCTCATATTGCATCGGAGCATTTTCAAAAGTACAAGCAAGGAACGCTGCACATGGTTAAGACTCTCGTACTCTCTGATCAAATGCCGCTTAACCCCGCAAATTGCATTAATAACTTCATTCAATAAACGAAATGATTATGAATAAACTCCTTTTATTTTCAGTATTTAGTATTTTAACACTCAATGTTATGGCACAAGAAAAGATAGTACAGACGGCAGGACGCGACCAGTTAGGAACGTTTGCCCCTAAGTTTGCGGAACTTAATGACGATGTTCTCTTTGGAGAAGTTTGGAGCCGCACTGACAAACTCGGTCTGCGTGACCGCAGTTTAGTAACCATTACCTCCCTTATCAGTATGGGAATCACGGACAATTCGCTCGTTTATCATCTTCAGTCGGCGAAGAAGAACGGCATCACCCGCACGGAGATCGCAGAGATTATCACTCATATAGGTTTCTATGCAGGTTGGCCGAAAGCGTGGGCAGCGTTCAATTTGGCAAAAGGAGTATGGTCTGAAGATATTGTTGGTGAGGATGCCAAAACAGCTTTCCAGCGTGAGATGATTTTCCCTATTGGCGAACCCAATACAGCCTATGCACAGTATTTTATTGGTAACAGTTATCTTGCTCCGGTTTCGCGCGAGCAGGTGAATATCTCTAACGTTACTTTTGAACCACGTTGCCGCAATAACTGGCATATTCACCGTGCAACGAAAGGTGGCGGACAGATGCTTATCGGTGTAGCCGGTCGAGGCT
>OOCX01000436.1_pt1 | contig 34382 bp, 26 predicted proteins | sample 1671231 | NCBI WGS metagenome assembly OOCX01 (sample SAMN06348135, study PRJEB24527) | human gut metagenome | biome: human gut; feature: ankylosing spondylitis patient; material: feces | host: Homo sapiens | place: China | collected 2015-10 | reverse complement strand
CCGCCGAAGTCACAATGGCTGCTCGTCATCCCCGGCCTTGCGCTGCTGCTCGGCGCGTACTACATCGCCGCGACCATCAACGACCCCGTACAGGCGATGCTGCTCTTCTTCCTCGCGGTCATCATGGTCATTCTATCGACGTATCTTCTCTTCATCTCCGGCAGCGTGACGCTCTGCAAAACGCTCCAGAAGGACGAGAAGTTCTACTACAAAAAGCGCAACTTCGTCTCCCTCTCGTCGCTCACCTACCGCATGAAGCGAAACGGCGCGGGCCTCGCCTCCATTTGCATTCTCTCGACGATGGTGCTGGTGATGCTTGCCTCGACGGCGAGCCTCTATTTTGGCGCGGAGGACGCGATCAACACGCTTGCCGTCCAGAACCACTGGCATCCCACGGAAATGGCGGACGTCCGTGCGGAATTTTTCTCCCTCTACGGCAGTCTCTTTTTCCTCGGCATTCTTTTAAGCGTGCTGTTCCTGTTCGCAACGCTCCTGATGCTCTACTACAAACAGGTCGTGGAGGGGTATGAGGATGCCTCGCGCTTTGCCATCATGCAGCGCGTGGGCATGACCAAGCGCGACATCCGTGAGAGCGTGAACGCGCAAATGCTGCTCATTTTCCTGCTGCCGCTTGCCGCGGCGGCGCTGCACCTCGCCTTCGCCCAGCCGATGGTCTGGCAGATCATGCAGCTGTTCGGCATCCAGAACCTCACGCTGTTTCTCGGCGTGACCGGCGCGGCGCTGCTTCTTTTCGCGCTGCTCTACTGCGCGATGTACCGCCTGACGTCGAATGCGTATTTCCGCATCGTCAGCACCGGCGGCGCCGCGGCGTGACGCGCTTTACTATATAGAGAACGGGACGGAAATGAACATTTCCGTCCCGTTCTTCTTTTTCTCTTTTTACACCAGCAGACCGTATTTTTCGAGCAGCGGCGCGATGGCGTCTTCGCTCAGGCCGCCTTCGTACAAGGCTCTTCCCTGATAGGCGCGCAGGCCCGCTTCCAAAAGCTCCGCGTCGTCGCAGATAAGGCACAGCGGCTTTCTGATCATGTACTGGTAGTCCGCCAGCGCGTCGACGTCCGCCCAGGACGCGAGCTTCAGCGCGACCATCGGCCATTCGTCATCCATCGCGTCGGAGAGCTTGTCCTCCAAATCGCCGTCCGCGGTCAGCACCGCGCCGTGCGTCGCATCGGCGGGCAGAAAGAAGGCTTCCTTCTCCGTTGCCGCGGGAAGAAGGTCGAGGCATTCCGGTGCGGGGCGAACGTATTCCGCGTCCTTGAGCGCTGCTTTCAGCGCGGCGATGTGCTCCTCCGTCGTACCGCAGCAGCCGCCGAAGAGGGCCACACCTGCCTTGAGCATCTCGGGCACCAGCGCGACAAATTCCTCCGGCGGGCAGTTGTACACGGCCTCGCCGTTCACGATCTCCGGCATGCCGGCGTTGGGCTTGGCGATCAGCGGCACGCGCGCGTATTTATGCAGGCGTTGGAGCTGCGGCAACATCTGCTCGGGGCCTACCGAGCAGTTCAGGCCGAATGCGCTCACGCCCATGCCCTCCATCACGGAAAGCGCCGCGACCACGTCCGTACCGGAGAGGATCTTGCCGCTCTCATCGCAGGTAAAGGACACAAGGATGGGCTTTTTACTCATGCTGCGCACGGCCAGCACCGCCGCACGCGCGTCGGTCAGCGTCATCATCGTCTCGATGACGTAGAGGTCAACGCCCGCCTGCTCAAGGCCCGCCGCCTGCTCGGTGTGAATGTCGACGAGCTCTTCAAACGACGCGTCGCCAAGAGGGGCTAAAAAGCGGCCCGTGGGCGCAATATCGCCCGCGACCCATGCTTTTCCGTCCGCCGCCTGTTTCGAGAGCTGCGCGAGCGCTTTGTTCATCTCCTCCGTGCGGTTGAAGATGCCGCGCTCTTCGAGCTTCTGGCGGTTGCCGCCGAACGTCGGCGCGTAGAGCACATTCGAGCCGCTCGCCACATACTTGCGCTGAATTTCAAGGATGCTCTCGGGATGCTCGAGCACCCACTGCTCGGCGCTCATGTCGCCGGTGAAACCGCGCTTTTGGAGCTCGGTGCCGGTCGCGCCGTCCAAAATCACGGGAAACTGCATTTCCATAGGGTTTTCCTCCATTAAAAATTCCTGTTCGGGACGATTTTCAAAATGTCAAACTGTCGGTGAACGCGTGGGAAAAGTCGTCGCGTCCGGAAAGCTCGAGATAGCGGCACTTTTCGGGAATCTCCGCGAGCTTTCGCCAGTTTTCCCCGTCGAGCGCCAGCATCGAAGCGCCCGCGAGCGCCGCGTTGCCAAGAGGTCTGATTTTACTAAGGCACGCGCGCGGCCAGCATGCCGATGTGCACCGCACTCTCGGGCGAGAGATAGTTGCCAAACCCGCCCGCGAGCTCCACACTCGCAATGTCGTCCGCCGTCACGCCGCGCTGCTCGAGCAGCACCCGAATACCGCCTGCCACCGTCGCCTTGGCAAGCTGCAGGTTGCGCACGTCGCGCGCCGTCAGGCTGACGGCCTTCGTCAGGTAGAAGACGCCGTTGCCCTGACCGTCCTCGGTCAGATAGCGGCGCATGTCCTCCGGCGCGTCCTGCGGCGGCAGCAGCCGCCCGCTCTCGTCGATCACGCCGCGGTCCAAAAGCACGGCGACGAGGTCGACCAATCCCGAGCCGCAGATGCCCTTCGCCTCGCCCCCGCCGACGATGTCGCAGAGGAATCCCCTGTCGTAGTGCACATGGCTCACCGCGCCCGTGATGCCCGGCATGCCGCAGCTGATGCCCGCGCCCTCGAACGCGGGGCCCGAGGCGACCGCGCAGCAGAGCGCGCCGTTCTCACTTCCCAGTGCCATTTCGCCGTTCGTGCCAATATCGAGAAACAGCCGCAATTCCGGCTGCGCGAAAAGCCCGTCTGCCAACAGTCCCGCCGTGATATCGCCGCCGACATAGCCCGCGACGCACGGGGCAAATTGCACGGGAATGCCCGAAAGTGGCTCGCCCGTGCCGTCTTCAAACAACGTTTCCGGCTGAAACGGCGCGCGGGCAATGGACGCGACCTCGCGCCCGTCGAAAAGGTGCTGCATCACGGTATTGCCCGCAATGACGAACTCCTTGACCTCCTCCAACTTCCGTCCGGCGGCGGAAAGTGTCCGTCCTAAAAGTGTCTCGGTCTGCGCGCGGATACAGCGCGACAGCTCGCCCAGCCCGTCAGTCGTTTCCATCGTGTGCTAGATGCGGCTGATAACGTCCGCGCCGTAGGGCGCCTGCGCGTTCCAGTCCTGAGCCTGCGCGAGCAGCTTTCCGTCTGCGCGGTCGAAGAGCCGCAGCGCCACCGTCGTCGTACCGAGGTCGACTGCCGCGCCAAGGCCCGAGCGGCCCGCCTGCGCCTTCGGCAGTGTGAGCGTGTCCGTCAGGATGACGCCGCACATCGTCTCGGGCAGGTCGATCCAATCGCCGTCCTGCGCTTTCGTCTTGCAGGCAAGGCGCGGCACACCGTTCACCTTCACGCGGCATTTGCCGCAGCGGCCCTTGCCGCCGCAGGCTGCGGGGATGGAATATCCCGCCCGCCGCAGCGCGGAGAGCAGTGTCTCCCCCTCTTCAAACGGGACCGGCGTGATTTTCGCCCCCTGCTGAACTTGAACGCTTGACACGAACTTCCCCCACCCATATAATAGATAAATAATGTATAAATAGTATTTTATGCAGAAATAAATTCCCTTGTCAAGAGGCATTGCTTATGACAGACCTTCTCACCCTCGCCCGCGAGATCGGCTTCTCCCAGTGCGCACCGGTGAATATGGATGCACTCGAGCCGCTCGAAGCCGTTCGCGACATGTGCAAAGCTGACCGCTGCGGCCGCTACGGCAAAAGCTGGAGCTGCCCGCCCGCCTGCAGCACACTCGAGCAGGCAAGGGCGCAAATCAAGCGCTATTCACAGGGGATTTTGGTCCAGAGCACCGCGCAGCTCGAGGATGAATTTGATTACACCGGCATGACGGCGCTTTCGGAGGTGCACAAAAAGCGCTTTTTGACCTTTGCCCGTCAGGCGCGGCTCTTATTCCCTCACTGTCTGCCGTTGACGGCGGGCACATGCACGCTCTGCCATACCTGCACCTATCCGGACCGTCCCTGTCGACATCCCAAGCAGAGGCTTTCTTCGATGGAGGCCTACGGGCTGTTCGTCAGCGATGTCTGCATCCGCTCGAACCTCGATTACAACTGCGGTCCGTGCACTTTGACCTACACAGCCTGCGTGCTGTATTGATAAAGGAGATCTTCCCCATGTCTACCCCGAAAGGAATTTTTCTTGAACTCATCAAGCCCGACGGCCAGCCCGAGCGTCAGCTCTGCCAGTATGAAGCGCTGCTCATGTGCCTCACGGACCCCATCAACACCTATCTTCGCGGCAACCGCAAGCGCGGCACCGTGAGCAAGGACCGCTGGGGCACGACCATCAGCTTCCCCGAAGATGCGCCCGGCCCCATCCCCGTCCACACACCGGAGCTGACTGTCTGTCCCGATGTGACGCACTGGAAGAACACCGTCCACGTCCCCGATCTGAGTGTCTGCTCCGAGGGCTGGGAGGAGTGCCGCACGCGCTCGCGCGCCGCCGCGGACGCCGAGGGCAAGCTCCTCGCCGGCTTCATGGGCACAGGCATTTTTGAGCAGTGCCACTTCCTCATGGGCTTTGAAGATACGCTGACCGCGCTCTACGAGCATCCCGACGAGATGCACGAGCTCATCGAGACGATCACGCAGTACCGTCTCGACTATGTCCGCCGTCTGATCGATGGCCTGCAGCCCGATGTCATCTTCTCCCACGATGACTGGGGCACGAAAAACGCCCTCTTTATGAAGCCCGACATGTGGCGCGAGTTTTTCAAGGAGCCCTACCGCCGCTTTTATGGCTACATCCGCTCGCGCGGCGTCATCACCATCCACCACGCCGACTCGTACCTCGTCCCCATCGTGGACGACATGGCCGAGATCGGCATTCAGGTCTGGCAGGGTACACTGCCGGAGAACGACATTCCCGCCCTCCAGCGCCACTTAAGCGGCAAGCTCACGCTTATGGGCGGCTTTGGCGCGGCCATCGACCGCGCGGACGCGCAACCCGATGAAATTCTCGCCTACGCAAGAGACACGCTCGCGCGCTGCTGCCCCGGCGGGCACTTCATCCCCTCGATCACCTATAGCCTTGCCGGTACGGTCTTCCCGCACGTGGATCAGTACCTCGATCAGGCCGTGAACGAGTACAACGCGGGGCTTCACATTCCCGTCACGCCGCTCCCCGCCGTGCCGAAGCGCAAGATCAGTGAGGCAAAGGCCGAGGTGGTGCAGGCCGCAACCTCCGCGCAGGAGTCCGCCGATGTGTTCGAGAACATCGCCCGCGCGCTCGAGCGCGGCCAGCAGAAAAAGCTACTCACCCTCTGCCAGCAGGCACTCGACGAAGGCCACGAGCCGAGCGACATTCTCTCCAAGGGCATGATCGTCGGCATGAACCGCCTCGGCGAGGCGTTCTCCGCCAACCGCGCGTTCGTTCCCGAAATGCTCATGGCCGCGCGCTGCATGTCCGCCGCCACGGAGCTTCTGAAGCCCCTGATGGTCGGTGAGGGCACCGAGCCCGTCGGCCGCGTGTGCCTCGGCACCGTGAAGGGCGACATGCACGACATCGGCAAGAATCTCGTCAAGATCATGATGGAGGGCAGCGGCATCGAGGTCTTTGACCTCGGCGTAGACACGTCGGCGGAGCAGTTCGTCAGCACCGCCGTGGAGAATCACTGCGGCGTGATCGCCTGCTCGTCGCTGCTGACCACCACGATGGAGGAAATGCGCGAGGTCGTCAAGCTCGTCCACGAGCGCGGCTTGCAGGATCAGATCAAGGTCATGGTCGGCGGCGCGCCCATCAGCCAGAGCTTCTGCGACAAGATCGGCGCGGATTACTACACCGAAGACGCCGGTGCCGCCGCCCGCGAGGCGGTGAAGATCCTGAAAACGCGGAAGGCGTCATAAACAATTACAATACATCAAAAAGGTCCCGTCCGAAGACGGGACCTTTTTTCTATGCATTCTGTTGTACGGTACGTGTCCTTACTTGCCCGCGTACTCGACCAGCATCTCGAAGAAGTTCAGGCAGGTCTCATAGTCGCACAGGGCCTTTTCGGGGGTCTTGGTGTAGAGCACGAACTTGCAGTCATTCTCGGGGTGGAACTGCACGCCGAGGCAGAACGTCTTATCCTGACGCTCGACCGCCTCGATGATCTCCACGCCGTCGATCGTCGCCGTGCTGACGACGGTGAGGTTCGTGCCCTCAACGCCGCCGACCGCCTGGTGGTGCCAGGAGGAAACGTTCTTCAGCTCCGTGGAGCCGACGATCTTATAGAGCCACTTGGAGGCGTCCTTATTGATGACCACATCGTGGCGGGCATAGGTGCGGTCAGGCGCGCCGACGGGCATTCTGTGCGAGTCGTGATAGGTCGCGCCCTGCTCCTTATAATAGTTGGGGATATCCTGGATGAACGTGCAGCCGGAGACGATGGACATCACCTGCTCACCGCGGCAGACCGCGAACGTCGGCACGTCTTTTTCAAGGCAGTAGGCCATGAGCATGTAGTCGGAGATATCGCGCGTGGCGTTGATCTCTTCGCCCTCGTTCTTTTCCTTCTCGGGGACCTTGAACAGGGACGGGCTCACATCCTCGCCGCCGGTGAAGAACACGCCGTCGATGGCCTGCATCACAGCGCCGACGTTGCTGGTCGTGAGATCCTTCTCCTTCACCTTGTCGGCGTATTCCTGCTTGAGCATGCCGCTCTCTTCGAGATACGCGGACTCGATCTTGCCCTCGGCGTCGTACTTCACGGCCGTGCTCGTCACCTGATCGAGCTCGACGGGGATAGCACCGACGGTCTTGAAGATCGTCTTGTGGGAGTCGTAATTCTGGCCGTTATACGACCAGCTGATGCCGATGACCGGCTTGTCCGCGATCGCCGCGGCATTCTTGAGCATCTGCTCGAGCATCGCCGTCGTCACGGGCTTGGCGGCCTCGTAGGTCAGGCCGTCCATCAGGCCGGACCAGACAGCCATATCGTCATAATCCGCGGGCCAATCCTTCAGCAGTGCCTTGTCCAGACCGGTGCTGCGCAGGATCATCGCGGCCGCTTCCAACTGCGTAACGGCTGCGTCGGGCGCAAATGCGTCCTTGCTGACGCCGTTGACAATGCCCTTGGAGTAGGCGAGGTTGATCGCGCCTTCAAACTTGCTGCCCTCGGCAACATCCTTGAATGCGCTCGCATCCTTGGCGCTCGCTTCCGCCTGTGCGGCGAGGCCCATGTTCTTGATGACCTCCTGCGTTACTTCGGCGCGGGTCATCGAAGCGGCGTTATCATCTGCGAAGGCGGTGACGGAGAGACTGAGCGCGAGAACAAGTGCCAGGATCAGGGACGTTGCTTTCAGAGACAATCTTTTCATACAAATTCTCCTTCGTTCGATATTGGGCGGCACGCGCATGCCGCTCTACCGCCATGATAACGAGGCAAAGTGAAAATAGCAAGTCGAAGTTGCGGCAAATTGCATTTTTAGCCACTGTATACAACCCATCGACCACTTTTTCCGTGTGATATGCACAATCTCTTTTCCGCTCTCGCATTTTCACTATTCAAGCCGCCGATGTACGATTTCTGCCCTGCCCTTGTTTTTATGGGGCAATCACGGTATACTATAAGAATAAGCACCGTTCCCATTTCATCAGGAAGGAAATATTCTATGGACATTAAATTTTCCGGCTCGGACGCCGGCGGCTTTCAGTTCGACCCGAACGCCGCGCCCAAGCCCAAACGCGAGCGCAAGCCCCGCAAGTCGATCGGCAGCAAGGGCGGCCGCATCGCGGTCAACACGCTCGTCACGCTGCTTGTCGGCGCAGTCTTCTTCTACGTGCAGATGCCCGCCATCAACCTGCATGCCGAAGAGTTCTACGGTTTCGTGCTGCTGCTTTGCGTCACGTACTGCATCTGCGCGCTCTTCACCTCCGGCTTTCAGGGCACGGGGGCCAAGGGCTACTTCACGTTCGTCAAAAAACAGTGCACCGTGCCCTTTATCGTCATGGCGCTGATGATCGTCACGGCGCTCGTCGGCGCGCTGACATCGTGGGTCGTGCTGCGGGCCAAGGACTATCAAGCGCTGCTGCCGATCGAGAGCGGCAGCTTTGCAAGCGAAATTGAAGAGGTCTCGTATGACCGCATCCCGATGCTCGACCGCGACAGCGCCGAAAAGCTCGGCGACCGCAAGCTCGGCGAGCTGGCCGACATGGTCTCGCAGTTCGAGGTCGCGGAAAACTACACGCAGATCAACTACCACGGCCGCCCCGTGCGCGTCACGCCCCTGCGCTACGGCGACATCATCAAGTGGTTCAACAACCGCTCGGAGGGGCTGCCCGCCTACCTTATCATCGACATGGTCACGCAGAATGTCGAGGTCGTGCGCCTTGACGAGGGCATAAAGTACACGACCGCCGAGCACTTCTCCCGCAACCTCTACCGCCATCTGCGCTTCGCGTACCCGACCTATATGTTTGAAGAACCGGTCTTTGAGATCGACGAGGACGGCACGCCCTACTGGGTCTGCGCCAAGAAGGAAAAGACCATCGGCCTGTTCGGCGGCACGGACAACCACGGCGCGGTGCTCGTCAACGCCATCACGGGCGAGAGCGAATACTATGAAGAGCCGCCCGCGTGGGTCGACCACGTCTACTCCGCCGAGCTCATCATCGAGCAGTACGACTATTACGGCCAGTATCACAACGGCTTCTGGAACTCGATCTTCGGCCAGCGCGACGTGACGGTCACGACCGACGGCTACAACTACCTTGCCGAGGGCGACGACGTCTACCTCTACACGGGTGTGACGAGCGTCGGCGGCGACGAGAGCAACATCGGTTTCCTGCTCTCCAACCAGCGCACGAAAGAGACGAAATACTATCCCTGCGCGGGCGCGACGGAGTACAGCGCCATGGACAGCGCTGAGGGTCAGGTGCAGAACCTTCGCTATAACGCGACGTTCCCGCTGCTTTTGAACGTCGCCGAGCAGCCGACGTACTTCATGGCGCTCAAGGACGCGAGCGAGCTCGTCAAGATGTACGCGATGGTCAATGTCAACCAGTACCAGATCGTCGCCACCGGCGCGACGGTCGCCGACTGCGAGGCGAACTACCGTCAAATGCTGCTCAAAAATAACCTCATCTCCGACGATCAGGGCTCCATCGACGTCACGCCGAGCGATTATAAGAGCGTCGAGGGTACGATCGCCGAGATCCGCACGGCTGTCGTAGATGGCAACAGCATCTACTTCCTGCGCTTTGACGGCGAGAGCGCCTTCTCCGTGCGCATGAGCGCGGCTGAGGTCGCCTATGCGCCGCTGCTGAACGTCGGCGACCGCGTGTGCGTCTACTACCGCGACGGCTACGTCACGGAAAACTGGATCGAAGCGTCCGACGTCGAGCTGCTGGATGGCAGCGCCCAGAGCGCACCGCCCGTAGAAACGAGCGTTTCGACTGAGGACAGCGCGGCTCCCGTTGAAAACGCACAGGAAATGCCGTAAAGCGGCGGCAAAGCACTTTCTATTACAAATTTTGATAGGGGTGGCGACACCCCTATCTCTTTTTGGAATGCATTGCACAAAAATGCAAGATTGTGACCAGTTTTTCTCGATAAAATGGCCACTTTGAAAGACAGCTTGCAGTGATTTAATATGTTTTATTAAAAAAGTTAAAGTTTTTTGTCCATTTTTCTGCCAAATGCACAAAAAGTTAGAAAGAATTTCTTGCACAGCGCCAATGTCGTTTTACTTGAGAAATTTTCCCTTTGGTGATAAACTCATAGACAAGATGGCTGAACCATCAAGCCCTGTTTTGCAGGGTAATTTTAGAGGAGGCTACTTATCATGAACGCTTACATTGAGAGAGTTCTTGCCGAAACCAAGGCCAAGAACGCGAATGAGCCCGAATTCCTGCAGACCGTCGAAGAAGTCCTGACTTCCATCGAGCCGGTCATCGACGCCCACCCCGAGTACGAGAAGGCCTGCCTGCTCGAGCGTATGGTCGAGCCCGAGCGCACCATCGAGTTCCGTGTCGTTTGGATGGACGATAACCTTCAGTATCACGTCAACCGTGGTTACCGCGTGCAGTACAACGCGGCCCTCGGCCCCTACAAGGGCGGCCTGCGTTTCGCTTCCAACGTCAACCTCTCCATCATCAAGTTCCTCGGCTTCGAGCAGATCTTCAAGGATGCCATGACCTGCCTGCCCATCGGCGGCGCTAAGGGTGGCTCCGACTTCTCCCCCATTGGCAAGTCCGACGGCGAAGTCATGCGCTTCTGCCAGGCCTTCATGACCGAGTTCCATCGTCACATCGGTCAGGACATCGACTGCCCCGCTGGTGACGTTGGTGTCGGCGGCCGCGAGGTCGGTTACCTGTACGGTCAGTATCGCCGCATCGTCGGCGCTGCCGAGTTCGGTGCTATGTCCGGTAAGGACATCAAGACCGGCGGTTCCATCCTCCGTCCCGAGGCTACCGGTTTCGGCGCTGTCTATTACCTGCGCGAAGTCCTGAAGCACGACGGCAAGGAAGTCAAGGGCATCCGTGTCGCCATGTCCGGCTACGGCAATGTGGGCTGGGGCATCATGAAGAAGATCGACGAGCTCGGCGGTAAGGTCACCTACTTTGCCGGTCCCGACGGCTACATCCACGATCCCGACGGCGTCTGCGGCGAAGAGAAGCTCAACTTCATCCTCGAGATGCGCGCCAAGGATCCGATGCACTGCAAGCCCTACGCTGACAAGTTCGGCGTTGAGTTCGTTGAGGGTCAGAAGTGCTGGGGCGTCAAGGATGTCGACGTCTACATGCCCGCCGCTACCCAGAACGATGTCAACATGGAGTGGGCCAAGAAGATCGCTGAGTCCGGTGTTCCCTACTACATCGAGGTCGGCAACATGCCCACCACCAACGATGCTCTGGCCTTCCTGATGAGCCAGAAGCACCTCACCGTCGCTCCTTCCAAGGCTGTTAACGCCTGCGGCGTTTCCGTCTCCGAGCTCGAAATGGCTCAGAACGCTCAGCGCATCTACTGGAGCGCTGAGGAAGTCGACGCCAAGATGGAGTCCATCATGAAGAACATCTATGATGCTTCCGTCGAGGCTGCCGAGCGCTATGGCCTGGGCTACAACCTGGTCGCCGGTGCCAACATCGCTGGCTTCCAGAAGGTCGCCGACGCTATGATGGCCCAGGGCATTTTCTAATCGGAAATACCTCACGACTTTCTCGTGCCGCACATTTGTGCGCATGAACCAACAAGAAAAAGGCATCCTGCGAAAGCAGGATGCCTTTTTTCATATTCAGGTGTTGTCGTGGCTGATGGGCTTTCGCACCAGCAGCGCAAGCAGCGCCTTTTTGTCGAGCGGGCAGAGCGGATAGAGATACCCTTTCCCCACGATTGGCTTTGTCGCCGCAAGCAGAGCGATGATCCCGATGCAGCCGAGCGCAAGCCCGACCCAGTCCAGCGCACCGACAAACAGCAGCAGCATCAGCCGCAGCAGCTTGAAGGCATAGCCGAGCTCATAGCTCGGCTGGGCGAAGTTCGCGATGGCGACGAACGCCATGTAGGCCAGCACCTCCGGCACGAGCCAGTGCGCCTGCACGGCGAAATCGCCGAGCACGAGCGCACCAAGCATGCTGAATGAGTTGGAGAACACGTCCGGCGTGTTGAGCGAGGCGAGCTTCAATAGGTCGACGATGAACTCCGCCAGCAAAAGCTGCACGAGCAGCGGCACGGAGTAGTCGCTGTCGATGGCCAAAAACTCAAGCCCTGCCTGCGTGCGCGCGGGGTCCTTCACAAGCAGGAACCACACGGGTGTGATAAACATCGTGAGCAAAAACACCACAATGCGCAGGATGCGCAGATACGTCCCGATCAGCGGCGGAAAGTAGAAGTCGTTTGCCTCTTGCACAAAGTCGAAAAAGTGCGTCGGCAGGATCATCGCCGCGGGCGAGTTGTCCACGAGCACGACGATGTCACCTTCCATGACGCAGGCCGTCGCGGCGTCGGGCCGCTCGGTGTAGCGGACTTTAGGAAACGGCGTCCACCACTGCTTCTTGCCCATCATCGCCTCAGCGATGCTCTCTTGGCTCATCGAGACCGAGCGCACATCGATCTTTGTAAGCTTCTGCCGCACCTCGTCGAGCAGCTTTCTGTCGACCTTGTTTTCCAAATAGCAGAGCACCATGTCCGCGCGCGAGCAGTCCGACACCTTGTGTCCTTCGAGCGTAAGCTGCGGGTCGCGAATGCGGCGGCGCAGCAGCGCCGCGTTGGCGACAAGCGTTTCGATGAAGCCGTCGTGCGCGCCGCGCAGCACCTTGCCCGACGACGGCTCCTCCACCCCGCGCGCAGGATACTGCTTCGCGTCGATCAGCGCGCATTCGTCATAACCCTCGACCAGCAGCGCCATCTTGCCCAAAAATACGCTTGTCACCGTGTTTTTGACACTTTTCTCGGCGTTTACCTCGTTGAATGTGATGTATCGGTCGATGAACTGCTGCATCGTCTGCGCATCGCCGACGTCCTTGAGCGGCAGCCAGAAGCTCAGCATCCGCTCAATAACCGCGTCGTCGCCGTAACCGTCCACCACCCACAGCCGCGCCCGCCTGCCGCCGACATACAAGTCGCGCGAGATCATATCAAAGCACCGCCCCACGCCAAGCAGATCATCCAGCGCGCGGGTGTTTTCCTCGTAGTTTGCCGAAAAAAGCTCCATAACCGCCCTCCGCCACATAATTTTCCTTATTATGCTCATGAGCGGAAATTTTATGCCGCGCGGGCGGCAGATTTTCCCTGCGACGCGCAGGGGAGCGATTAAGGGGGATATTCTCTTTCCTCGGAAAGAGAATATCCCCCTTTGACCCCCAAGAGAAAGGGATTCACATTGGCAGCCTGTGTCTCGAAGGGGTGCAGCGCTTGCCGATTGCACTGCCTGCGTGGCGGCATTGCTACGCTCGCCGCCATTGGCTCTGCTATACGACTTGTCTCTGCTTCTATTATCCGCTGCCGCTCTGCTCATCTTCTTTTAGTGCGGTGTAATCGCCTACTAACGATAGTGCAAATATTGCGGCGAGCAAAACAATGCCGCCTTGGCAGGCAAAAGCAAGGTTGATACCAAAGTAGAACGCAGTTGCGTAAGGCTAACGAATCGCAGGCAAAGCGACAGCGAAGATAGAAGCAAATCAAATCGTTTAGATACAATACTTGGCAGGCAGTTGCATTCCGGAGGCATAAAGGCTGTTCAAGCCTGGGACTGCCAATCAAAGCCCTTTCTCTTGGGGGGTGTAAGGGGGGCTATTCTCTTTTCGCGGAAAGAGAATAGCCCCCCTTATTGCCGTTCCCGCACAGTGCGGGAACAAATATCAAACTTCTTTGTTGAAGTAAAAGAACTTCTCATCCTCTCCCTTCTTCCTCATGCAGGAAGAAAGCATCTTATAAGAAGCGTCGTTCTCCTTGAAGCACTTGGCGACGACGTGTCCCAGGTGGCGCTGGTAGAGGCCCCATTCGGCCACGGCGCGGAACGCTTCGACGCCGTAGCCCTGTCCGCCGTATTCCGGCGCGATGCGGCAGCCTTCCTCCGCGCCGCCCTTGCCGTCGAAGCGGTAGAGCAGCACCTCGCCGATGCATTTGCCGTCCAGACGAATGGCAAAGTTGACGGCGCGCTTTTTGGCAAAGTCCTCTCGCACAACGTCGAGGAAATAAGAGTCTAAGTCTTCACCCTTCCAGTCGGTGCGGTAGTCGTAGCCCCACCACTTGTTGCGCTCATCGTCGAGGCAGAGGGCGTTGTAGGCCTCGCGGTCCTTGTCGGTAAAGGCCGAGAGCGTTAGGCGCTCTGTCTTGAGCGTCGGGATTACGTTTAGGTCCTCCAGCTCGTTTTTCACGTCGAAGCAGTACTTTTCCGCGAGCTTGCACGGCAGGTATTGGAGCTTCGAGGTGCGAAGGCCGCGGTCGCCCGCATCATCCTCACGGTTCAAATACCTGACGCCGTCCACGGCGTAGCAGCGGGCGAACTCCTGCACCGTCGCGGGATAGACGCCCTCGTAGCCGTAGAGTGCCTTTTCAATGTGGACATGCAGCGTTTCGCCGCAGCGCTCGGCCATCGCGATAGAAATGAGCCGTCCCTCGTACTCCATGCCGCCGACATAGAGCCACGACACGCCCGTCAGGCGCAGCATCGTCTTGGCAAGCGCCAACTCCTGCTTGGCCGACTGCGAGGTCTTTTCAAATACTTCCGTATAGTCCTGCCAAAAGCGCTCGATCAGCGGCAGATCATCCTTCCCCAGCGCACGGAACTGCGCCTCGGGATAGAGTTTGCGGAATTTGTTGACGTGGTTGCGCTGGCCGCTGTAATGGCGGCCTGGGAACTCGCGCAGATCGTTCGCCTCGTAAATATAGTCGCGCCATGATCGGAAATTGTTGAGGTGGAAGCGCGGATATCGCTCTAAGAGCTTTCCCGCCTTCTCCTTTGGCACGACGGACAGCTCGAGCGAGATGCCCTGCTCCACACAGTAATCCTCGATGGCGCAGAGCGCGGCCTCCTCATCGCCGTCCGGTCCCGGCACGGGATAGTCGAAGCAGGGCTTGCCGTCGATGCAGTTTTTCACGATCAGGCAGCCCGCCGCTTCGGCGTACTGCGGGTGCAGGTGTCCGCGCCACATCAGCTTGACGAGCGCGGAATACTCGCATAATTGGTAGTTGCAATCCTTATAATAGCGGCGCAGGCGGGAAAGATCCCGCTGCGCAACGGGTTTGAATGTCAGCATGGAAAACCTTTTTCTCCTTTTCGAGTCGTATCGATTATTTTACCCGTTTTTGCGCCGCGTTACAAGCCCTTTTTCATTTGGGTTCCAGCTCGGCGAGCACTGTCTGCGCGCATTCAAGGAACTGCTGGAGCGACGCCTGCCGTCCCTCGCCTGCGCGCACAGCCATACCGAGCTCGCGTGCCGACTTGGGCTCCACCGGCACAAGCAGAACGCCGTCGCCGCGTCCTCGCAGCGTCAGCTCCGTCATCATGCTCACACCGAGGCCGTGCTCGACCATGCTGATGACCGTCGGGTCGTCCACCGCCGTCGGCAGGATGTGCGGCTTGACGCCCACACGGTTGAAGATGCGCATGATGTCCTTGTCAAAGCCCTGCGCGGGCATGATGAAATCGCGCCCGTCGAACTCACCCAGCGGATACCCCGTGCGCCCGTCGATGGGATAATCCTTGGGCAGCACGGCGTACATCGGATCGTCGTACAGATGGATCCACTCATAGCCGCTCTCCTCTTCCTGATGGCTGACGAAGATGACATCCATCTTCCCCTGCGCCAAAAGCTCATAGGGGCTGCGGACGTGGTCGGCCATGCGGATGTCGACATCAACGTCGGGCCGCTCCTCACGAAAGCGGCGGATGATGCTCGGCAGCCAGTGCATGGCCATGCTGGCGAACGCACTCACGCGGATGACCTCGCTGCGCGAGGACGCCACCTGCGCGATCGTGCTGTCAAGCCGCGCGTTGGCCTGCAAGAATTCGCGGATGGCGGGCGCCACGCGCTCGCCGTCCTTCGTCAGTCGGACGCCGCCGCGCCCGCGCTCGAGCAGCGTGAAGCCGACCTCGCGTTCGAGGGAATTCATCATGTGCGTCAGGCCGGACTGCGTGTAGCCCATCACCTCCGCCGCCTTGGTAAAACTACCGAGGTCTACCGCCATCAGCAGCGCTTCTAACTTTTTGCTCTCCATAGGATATTCCTTTCCTATTAGTATTCAGCATGTTTGGATTATAATATATCCTCGCGCCGTATGCAAGCGGAATTCTCGTTTTCGGCTCCTTTTTACAAACTTTTTCCATCATCTGTCATACAGGTTGGTCTTTTTTGTCCGCCTGCTGCGTAAAATAGAGCCTGAGGTGATGATCTTGAAACGACGTTTCGCGCTCTTGCTGCTGTTTTTGTTGACTTTTCTTGCACTCTGCTTTTCCTGCGCCAAAGACGGCCAAGCCGTCACCGTCTCGGCCCCGTCCCAAGTGCGGCGCTGCATTGCGCTGACCTTTGACGACGGCCCTTCCCCGCAGACGACCGCAGCTCTGCTCGACGGGCTCAAGGAGCGCGGCGCGCACGCGACGTTCTTCCTCATCGGCGAGCAGATCGCGGGCAACGAAGATCTCGTCCGCCGCATGAAAGACGAAGGCCATCAGGTCGGCGGCCACAGCTACACGCACATCCGTCTTGACAGCGCTGACGCCGCTGCACTCGCCGAAATCCAGAAAACGGACGAGACGCTGCGCGCCATCCTCGGCGACGGTGACTACTGGCTGCGCCCACCCTGGGGCTTTGCGAGCGACGCGCTCAAAAGCGCCGTCTCCGTCCCGCTCATCTACTGGACGCTCGACACGATGGATTGGAGCGTGCGCAACAGGGACCTCGTCGCGCACCACATCATCGAAAACGCCAAAAGCGGCGACATCGTTCTCCTGCACGACCCATATGACACGAGTGTCGAGGCCGCACTTCAGACCATCGACGTTCTTAGTGAGCAGGGCTACGAGTTCGTTACGCTCGAAGAGCTGTTTTCCAACGCCGGCGTCACGCCGCAGGCCGGACACTTCTATCTGCGCGCGGATGAAGAAGTCCCGTGGTGAGGTCTCGACAAAATTTTTGAAGAAATTTCAAATTAGGGCTTGCATTTTCCGGACTGGTGTGCTATTCTATCTAAGCTGACATTGAGCAGTACACATCATCCGGGTGTGGCGCAGTTGGTAGCGCGCTTGACTGGGGGTCAAGAGGCCGTGAGTTCAAGTCTCGCCACTCGGACCAAGTAATGATAATCCGAACTACATTATCCAAGTGGGTAATGTGTTCGGATTTATCATTTCTATTGAAAATGTGATATAGCAAATATGGGCGGAAGAAAAACTTCCGTCCATATTTTTTTGGTTTATTTAAGGAAATTTAATGTCTGCTACTGGTGACATATGCTATAATAACACAATCAACATCGGAGCAAGGAGAAAACTATGGTGAATGAACGAAGCACACTATTACAAAACATAGGGCGAGGGCTAACAGTAAACACGCTGAAATATATTGCTATTTTGGCTATGGTCATCGACCACATAGCCTATGCCTTTGTTCCCTCTGGTACTGCGCTTTCTATTGTTATGCATTTTATTGGGCGCACAACAGGACCGATTATGTTTTTCTCTGCGGTGGAGGGCTATCACCATACAAGCAATATTCGCAAATATATACTCCGGCTTACCATATTTGCGATAATCAGTTGGTTTCCATTTTTGTATTTTCGCTATGGCGGGGATTTTTCAAATATGGAGTTCATGCGCCCAAATGTCATCTACACCATTCTTCTGGGCGTTTTATCCATACATATACGAAGAAACACACACATCAAGAACCCTGTCATAAAAATATTCCTGATTTTGATGTTAATTATATTCTGTATACCTGCTGATTGGGGCTGCACAGGTGTTATTATCATCATAGTATTTGACTATTTTTATGGTAATTTCAAGCAACAGGCATTTGCATACTGCTTGATTGTCCTATTAGATATGCAGGTGCTTACCATGCTCACGCAACCGTTTTTTGATTTATGTTACGATCATGTTTTTTATATAGATACAGAGTTTTATCTGTATTCCATTGAGCAAGTTGGAGCATTTATCCCTATTATTTTGCTGTCATTTTATAATGGCAAGCATGGAACAAAAACTAAATTTTCAAAATGGTTTTTCTATGTCTTTTATCCTTTCCATCTTTTGGTGTTAGGGTTTCTTCAAACCCTTTAATAGTCGAGAACCAAAGGCGGGAGCATCGTTTCAGATGTTCCCGGCTTGTGCATTAGTTTCGTTTCAGCTTGTCTTGTTCCTGCTGTGCTTTCCACTCCGTAAACTCCCGCTGTCCCTCCTCGCTCTCGAAAAACGCCTGTATCTCCGGGAGCAGGACACGGGCAAGGGCCTCTACCTCGTGATAGGGAATCCCCGTACCGTAGTCATTGGGCTTCTTTCTGCGCGGCATGGTATCACCCCGTTATAGCTGCCCCTCGTCGAACAGATAGCCTTGAAACACCGTGCCATCCCCAGTGATGAAACGGCCTCGCGCGTCCTTGGGTATCTGTTCGGCGGCGCTGGTGTTGTCGAGAATAATTTGCGAAAGCACGCTGTCTGCTCTGCCGCAAACACGGAAATCCATGTTGTTGCGTATCTGACCGGGGATGATGGTCGCATCCGGCCTCTGCGTGGCGAGAATAAGGTGGATGCCGAACGCCCGCCCCTGCCGTGCGATAGTGGACAGCCTGTTTTCAATTTGCGCCAGCAGCTTCTTCCGCTCGTTGTCGGCTCCGGTTTTGCCATTCATAGTCAATATCTGTCGAAAAATTCACCGATGCCTCGCCGGAGTCTGATTTTTCCGTGAGCGGGCAAAAAAAGCGCCCGCCAAATGACGGGCGCTTCCCCTTTGTTCACTTCAGGTATTTTGCGGCTTCCTGCTCAAGCTCCTGCCACACGGGATATTTCGCGCCGTTTTCGTCGAAGAACGCCTTCAAGTCGCGGTTCAGGGCGTTCATTTCATCAGTCGCATTCATGGCGTGGTCAGACGCGCATATCTTTCCGAGGCTCGTGGCGGACATGAGCTTGAAAAAGCTCAGACAGGTCTTGCGGTACGCCGCGCCTTCAAACTCCGCGTCGTCCTTCGGTAAAATTTCATGTCCCGCGTTTTTGATCGCGCGGTAGCCCTCGATATTAGCGTTGATCAAGCGATTTAAGTAGGCTGTGTTGCCCTTGAGCTTTTTGAGGTCGCCGTCGACCTTGTAGCAGGCGAACGCCACCGGCAGCACGAACGCCGCGTGGCAGAGAAGATAATCCTCCATATTCGGCTCGTAGGTCACCTTGTATTTTGTGCCATCAAAGATCTGCCCGATCAGCCGCTCGTTCGACGGCACGCCCGCGATCTGGCCGATGGTAATTTTCTTGAGGTCGACAGATGCCACATACTCCCGCTCCCGATGGCCTGCCGAGGACGCAAAGGCAAACATCACGTTTTTCTCCGGCAGCGAAGCGCTCAGCGCACTTGCGCGCACGTCGTTTCCCACAAAGACGATATTCTTTGTCGGATTCGCCCGCAGGGTATCGAGGATCGCGTCGAGCTGCGTATAGCGCAGGACGACGAAGATCACGTCGTACTTGTCCTCCGCTTTCAGCTCCGTCACGACCGGAATGCGGCTGACCGACATGCGGGGCGAAAACTTATCCTTGATCCGAAGGCCGTTTTTTTGGATGCTCTCGCCCCATGCTCCCCGCGCCAGCAGCGTGACGTCCTTTCCCGCGCGGAAGAAATTCCGCGCCAGATTGCAGCCGAGCACACCCGCGCCGAATACTAAAATTTTCATAGCCAAGTCTCCTCTTATCCTAAAAATATCTGTTTCCTTCGTTCTGCCTCGTCTCGCTATGCTCTCGTTCCGATTTTCTTTCGTTTTACGTCAGTTAGTCATCTCTAACTGAACGTAGCAAATGACAGTGCAAAAGTCAAGATGTCTTTTTACCGCTCTCCGGTGCTTCCTTGCCTTTTTTCATCTTCTCCTTCACTCGATCAACAAATCCCCGCTTCAAAAGGGGCTGCGCATTGTTCATCTGTACTGGCCTGTTTTTGTCACTTCGCCAGATTTGTTCAAAAAATATCTGCTTTCGCAAATTTAATCTTGCTTCTTCCGGATATTTTCATATAATGTTGACGATTGAACAGGAGGTACCACCATGTATGTTACCTACAACAACCTTTTTAAGCTCCTCATCGACAAGGGCTTAAATAAAACGGAATTTGCGCGTGAGGTCGGCATCAGCTCCAACACGCTCGCCAAGCTCTCGAAAAACGAGTTTGTCTCGCTTGAGGTGCTTGTGCGCATCTGCCACCAGCTCGACTGTTCGCTCGGCGACGTGGTGCAGCTCGCCCCGCCCGAGCCGCCGATCAAAAGCGGCCTTGAGCGCATGAAGAAGCGAAGACCCACCCACGAGAAAGAAGGCAATGCGTACCGCCATGAGTAACGAAACCAAGGAGACCGGCTCCAGCTTTATGGAAAAGCTGTCGACGGTCATCGTCGACAAGCGAAATCTCATCTTTCTGCTCACGATCATTCTGCTCGTATTCTCCGCCTTTTCCCGCAACTGGGTCGAGGTCGAGAGCGACCTGACGTACTACCTGCCGTCTGATTCCGAGACGAAGCAGGCGCTCGACATCATGGACGAGCAGTTCACGACCTATGGCACGGCCGAGGTCATGGTGGCCAACATCACACCAGAGCAGGCCGCCGCGCTCGAGCCCAAGATCAAGGAGATCAAGGGCGTGCAGAGCGTGGACTACGACGAGACCACCGCACATTATAATAACCTCTCCGCGCTCTACTCCATCACCTTTGCCTACAGCGAGGATGACGAGGCCTGTCTCGACTCGCTCGAAGCCGTGAAGGAATACCTGTCCGACTACGATCTGTATGTCGACACGGACCTTGGCAACACGCAGCAGGAGACCATCGACCACGAGATCAGCGTCATCATGGTGTATGTTGCCATCGTCATCGTGCTCGTGCTGCTCTTCACGTCCGAGACCTACGGCGAGGTGCCGGTGCTCATTCTGACGTTTGTGGTCGCACTTGTGCTGAATCAGGGCACGAACTTCCTGATGGGCAAAATCTCGTTCATTTCAAACTCGGTCACAAGCATCTTGCAGCTGGCGCTCTCCATCGACTATGCCATCATCTTCTGCAACCGATTTAAAGAGGAGCACCGGCTGCTGCCGCTGCGTGAGGCCGTCATCGTTGCGCTGAGCAAGTCGATCCCCGAGATCGGTGCGAGCAGCCTCACGACCATCGGCGGCCTTGTGGCGATGCTCTTCATGCAGTTCAAGCTCGGCCCCGATATGGCGCTGTGCCTCATCAAGTCGATCTTGTTTGCGCTGCTCGCAGCGTTCATCGTAATGCCCGGCCTTCTGATGCTCTTCGGCCCGCTGATCGACCGCACGCAGCACCGCAGCTTCGTGCCGAAGATCCCGTTCGTCGGCAAGCTCGACTATGCCACGCGCTACATCATCCCCATCGTCTTCGTGGTGCTGGCCGTCATCGGCTACCGCCTGTCGTCCGACTGCCCCTACGCCTACGGCTACGGCCTCATCTCCGCCCCCAAGCAGAATGAGACGCAGTTTGCCCAGCAGATGATTGAGGATAACTTCACCTCGAAGAACATGCTGGCGCTCATCGTCCCCACGGGCGACTACGACAAGGAGTCCGCCATCTTAGACGAGCTCGGCCAGTACGACGAGGTTGACTCCACGATGGGTCTTACCAACATTGAGGCGCTCGACGGCTACATGCTGGCCGACAAGCTGACGCCGCGCCAGTTCGCCGAGCTCGCGGGTCTCGATTACGAGGCCGCGCAGGTCGTTTACGCCGCCTACGCCGCGCAGCATTCAGAATATGGCAAGCTTGCGGGCAATCTTTCCACCTATAAGGTGCCGCTCATCGACATGTTCCTCTTTGTCTGCGATCAGGTGGACGCCGGCGTCGTCACGCTCAGCGACGACCAGACACAGATGCTCCAGGACGCCGAGGTCCAGATGAACAGCGCCAAGGCGCAGCTGCAGGGCGAGGATTACGACCGCATGCTCATCTACCTCACGCTGCCGGAAAGCGGCGATGAGACCTACGCCTTCACAGACAAAATTCTCGAAATTGCCGAAAAGTATTACCCCGATGAAAACGTCTACCTCGCGGGCGAGTCGACGAACGAATACGAATTTGAAAAGTCCTTCGCCGTGGATAACAAGGTCGTCAGCATCGTGTCGGTGCTCGTGGTTATGCTGGTGCTGCTCTTCACGTTCAACTCCGCCGGTATGCCGGTGCTGCTGATCCTCGTGATTCAGGGCTGCATCTGGCTCAACTTCTCGTTCCCGACCATCACGGGCAAGTACATCTTCTTCTTAGGATATCTAATTGTTTCTTCCATCCAGATGGGCGCGAATATTGACTACGCCATCGTCATCGCCAGCCGCTATCAGGAGCTCAAATCCAAAATGCACCACCGCGACGCCATCGTCGAGACGCTGAACTTCGCCTTCCCGACGATCATCACCTCCGGCTCGATCCTCTCGATCTGCGGCTTTTTGATCGGCAGCATGACATCTGAGCCCGTCATCGCGGGCATCGGCGAGAGCCTTGGCCGCGGCACGGTCATCTCCATCATCATGGTCATGTTCGCCCTGCCGCAGATTCTGCTCATCGGCAGCGGCATCGTCGACAAGACCTCGTTCTCCGTCCCGTCCATCACGGAAAAGAAATCGGGTCACGGTAAGGTCTCCGTCAACGGCATGGTGCGCGGCAACATCAATGGTACGGTGCATGGCATCATGCACGCCACGGTCGAGGGCGACATCGACCTGAATCTGATCTCCGGATCTGCAAATGAGGAGCAAGACGATGAAGAAGACTAATCATTTCTATCGCTTCTGCGCGCTTGCACTCTCGTGCCTGCTGCTCATCTCGCTTCTCCCTGTCACGCAGGTCTTGGCAGACGGGGACGGCGCCATCCACATCAAGAGCGCAGAAGACTTACGATCCCTCGCGCATTCCTGCACGCTCGACTCCTGGTCGCGCGGTAAAACCGTTGTGCTTGACAACGATATCGAGCTGACCGACGATGACGAGCTCCCCATCCCGACGTTCGGCGGCACGTTCAACGGCAACGGCCACACCATCAGCGGCCTTTCCATCACGCAGAGCGTCTCCCCCGCCGGTCTTTTCGGCGTGCTGCAAAAGGACGCCGTCATCAAAAACCTGAATGTTGAGGGCACGGTCACCCCGTCCGGCGACAGCGAAAATATCGGCGGCATCGTGGGTGAAAACCACGGCACGATCGAAAGCTGCACATTCAACGGAAGTGTTTCCGGCAAACGCAGCGTCGGCGGCATCGCGGGCCGCAACCTCGCCACGGGCATCGTGCGCGCGTGCGAAGCCTCTGGCGCGATCTTCGGCCAGAGCATGACCGGCGGCATCGTGGGCGAGAACCTCGGCTCCATCGTCTCCTGCCGCGGCCGCGCGTATGTGAATATCGAAAGCACTGACCCCAGCATTGACTTAAGCGACCTGAGCCTCGATTTCTCGCTTGACCTTGCAAGTCTGTCCCGACTCGACACGCTCAATATCGCCACCGACACCGGCGGCATCGCGGGCTATTCCTCCGGCGCGATCGCGTCGAGCACGAACTATGCCGCTGTCGGCTACCAGCACATCGGCTACAATGTCGGCGGCGTGGTCGGCCGCAGCAGCGGCCAGATCCTCGCGTGCAGCAACGAGGGCGCGATCTGCGGGCGAAAGGACGTCGGCGGCATCGCTGGCCAGATGGAGCCCTATGTGCGCACGCAGGTCTCTGCCAGCCAGCTCTCGCGCATCCAGTCGCAGATCAAGGAGCTCGACTCGCTCGTCAAAAAGGCCGTCAACGACGCCGAATACGGCTCGAGCGAAATTTCCGACCGTCTCGACCTGATCTCGGGCTACCTCTCCGACGCATCGGACGCGGCGAACGACGTGACCATCGACGTCGACCCCGACGCCATCCCCCAGCCGAGCATCAGCATCGACGGTGATTTTGACCCCGATGACTTCGATCCTGAGAATCCCACCCTGCCGGACATCAACGTCAGCTTCGATCAGGATTTTGACGTCTCCGACGTCGTCACCGTGTCGAACATCAACATGGTCGTCGGCTCGGTCACCGCGGCGAACAGCCAGCTCTCGCTGATCACCGAAAACGTCAAAAACACCAGCACGGCTCTTTCCGCCGATATCCGCAACATCAGCAGCAAGTTCAACGAGCTCACGAACACGATGTTCTCCGCCATCTCCTCGCTCACCGGCGGCACGGGCGATCTGATCGTCGACGCCTCGAGTGTCGATATCAACTCCGTCACGCTCGGTAAGGTATCGCTCAGCCGCAACAGCGGCGCGGTGTACGGCGACGTCAACACCGGCGGCATCGCCGGTTCCATGGCCATCGAATACACGCTCGACCCCGAGGACGATGTCACGGGCCACCTTTCGAACATCTACCGCAAGCAGTATGAATACAAGTCCATCATCCAGAAGTGTGTCAACACCGGCGATGTGTCCGGCAAGCGCAGCTATGTCGGCGGCATTGTCGGCCGCATGGACCTCGGCTATCTGACTGCGTGTGAGACGTCGTCCTGCACCATCACGAACGAAAACGGCAGCTATACCGGCGGCATCGCCGGTCTCACCGGCGCGACGGTGCTCGGGAACTTCTCCAAGTGCACGCTCAGCGGCAAGAAGTATGTCGGCGGCATCGTCGGCTCCGGCGTGCAGGAAAATGTCGACGGCAGCGGCAGCAGCGTCCGCTGGAACTACTCGCTCGTCGACATCACCGACTGCCAGCAGTACCAGGGTGCGATCTCCGGCAGCGACACGGGTACATTTGAGCATAACTACTATGTCTCCGACGATCTCCCCGGCATCAACCGTCAGGGCTACGCCGGACGGGCCGAGCCCATCAGCTATTCTCAGCTGCTCGCACTCAGCGACCTGCCCGAGAGCATGAAGTCCTTCACGCTCACCTTCGTTGCTGACGATAAAACTGTGCTCAGCCGCACTTTCAACTACGGCGACTCCATCGACGAAAGCGACATCCCCGAGCCGCCCGCCAAGAGCGGCTGTCACGTCCACTGGGACCGCACCGACCTCACGAATCTGCACTTTGACACCGTCGTCACCGCTGTTTACGAGGCCTACACCCCCGGCCTTGCCTCTGAACAGGCGCGAGAGAGCGGACAGGCTGTCATCTTGGTCGAGGGCAACTACAACGACGGCGGCGCCATCACCGTGACCGCCCAGCCGCTCACGCCCGCGGCGTTCGACGTGCAGTCCGGCACTGTGCTCGACCGCGTGAAGGGCTACTTCTCCTGCCTCAGCCGCGGCGAAATGCCCTCGATGGTTGCCAACGCCGAAGTGCTCGAGCAGTGGCGCATCGAGCTTGCCGACGACGGGCAGGACACGCACACCGTGCGCTATCTCCCGCCCGACGGGCAGAAGGAGCTGCGCATCTACACCCGTGAAGACGGCGGCAGCTGGCAGGAGGCCGACTGCGGCACGATGGGCAGCTACCTCACCTTCTCCACGAGCGGCGACAGCGTTGAGTTTGCCGCCGTGCGGACGCTCGACGTCTGGGGCATCTGGCTCGGCGTGCTCGCCGTGCTGGCTGTTCTGATCCTTATCATCGTTCTGCTCGTCCACCGCCACAAGCGCAAGGCGCGCAGACGCGCCGAAGCGCTGGCGCGCAGCGCGAGCGCCGTCTCGCAGGCCGAGCAGATCGTCCGCGGCGAGGACGCCAATGCGTCCACAGCAGACGAAGCCCCTGCCAAGACGGGTGCCCCCGCGTCTACAGCGGTCGAAGATGCCACTCAGGCGGATGCGCCTGTGTCCGCTGAATCTACGGCAGTCCCCGCCGCCGTGGCAGTAGCAGCGACCGCTGCGCCGGTCGTCACCGCCGCGGTCGAGGGCGCAGAAAGCGTTCCCACTTCCGAACCCGCTCCCGCAGCCGATCCCGACTCCATCGAGGCGCGCCTTGCGCGCGCGGAAGAGGAACTTCGGCTTCTTCGCGAGGAGCGCGAGGCACGCGAAAACGTGCTCACGCAGCCCGCAGTACCGCCCGCGCCGAAAAAGCGCAGGCACCGCCGCTTCCTCCCTATTCTCATCACGATTTTAGTCTTGCTCGGCGCGGCTGCGGCGTTCTTCCTCCGCTCCGACTTTAAGAAGGACCTCGAAGCCTACCGCCTTGTCGAGGCGCGTGTCAAAGAGGACCCGATGACCATGGACGTCACGGTCGACGCCTCCTATGGCAAAATCAGCCTGAGCGCGGATGCCTCCGTCGCCCGCACGAAGAAGGGCGGCGCTCCCATCACCTGCATCGACCGCGACGGCGCGGCGCTCTACTACGCAGACGGCGCGATCTACCTTGAAAACGGCAAGTCCTACGCTGTCGGCGGCGCATTCCCAAATTACGCCGAGCTCATGGATGAGACCGCCAAGCTCTGCCGCACGCTCACGGTGACGAAATCCGTTGACGGGCAGGAAAAGCGCTACACCCTCACCGCCGAGGGCGATGATGCGAGCACACTGATGCGTCTTCTCACCTCGGACGAGCTCGCGAACGCCGCATCGCTTTCCGCGATCCGCGTGGATCTCACCGCCGAGAGCGGTGAGCTGATGGACGTAAGCTTCACGGTGGAAAACTCCGGAGATCTTCGCGTGGAGGCCGCCGCGCACTTCACCGACGCGCTCGCGCCGGTGATCCCCGACGATGTGCTCACCGCCATCCATTCGGGCAGCAATGACGACGCTTCCACACTGACGGACAACGCGCTCCGTCTGCTGGGTGCCTGGGGCGAGCTGACCGCGGACGATCTGTCCGCCGACATTGCTCTTTCCGCCGACTGCGGCCCGATCGTGCTGAACAGCACGCTCCAGTACGACCGCAGCAGCATCGACGGCCAGAGCTACGGCAGCATCCGCAAAAATACGCTCGCCGTCTACTTCTCCGGCAGCAAGATCTGCGACGCGGACGGCAACAGTGTCGACACCGCGAGCCAGCAGCTCGTCGATGCCACGTCGCTCATTGACCTCTGCTACCAGTCCATTCTGAACGGCAGCGCGGGCTGCGATAAGGTGAGCGACGGCTATCTCTACGGTCTTTCGCTCGACTCCGACGCGATGAGCGAGCTCGCCGCCGCCATCGCGCCGGATATCAAGGCACAGGATGTGACCTTCTCCTCCGGACGCATTTCCGTCCGCGTGAGCGAGCAGGGCGAGCTCCAGTCCGTCAACATCTCGTGCAGCGGCGCGCTGCACCTCATCCTCTCCGACGCTCCGGTGTCGCTCTCCGCCGTCATCACGCCGGCGGATCGTGCATTCTCGATTCCCCAGCCGGCGCTCAACGCGCTGAAACAATAGAAAAGCGGAGGGAGATTCATACTATGGGAAATCGCATCATCAGCATCAGCCGCCAGTTCGGCAGCGGCGGCCACGAAGTGGCCGTGAAAACAGCGGATCTCCTCGGCATCCGCGTCTATGAGCGCGAGCTGATCCGCCTCGCGTGCGAGTACGGCGAGCTTTCGGAAAAAACGCTCTCCCCCTCGGACGAAAAGGCGACCAACCCCTACCTCTTCCAGACCGTGCACGAGGGCAACCACCATGTGCTGCGCGGCAAACCGACGAGCGAAGTGCTCTTCGCCCTGCAAAGCCACGAGATGCGCCGCATCGCCCGCCACGAGGAGTGTGTGTTCGTGGGGCGCTGCGCAGACTATGTGTTGCGCGGCGAGGACGTGAGGCTTCTCACCGTGTTCGTCGCCGCGCCGGACGAGCACCGCATCCAGCGCAAAATGGCGCAGGAAAAGCTCACGCGCGACCAAGCCATCCGCCTGATCCGCAAGATGGACAAGCAGCGCCGCAAGTATTACGAGAGCTACACCCACAAGACCTGGGGCGCGCCGGAGGGGTATGATCTTTACCTTGACACCGGTGCGCTGTCGACCGCTGACGCGGCGGCGGTCATTGCGGAGCGCTTCCGCAAGCTGTAAAAAATTGGGGGCCACCGAACGGTGGTCCCTTCTTTTTTGCGTCCCGAAAGGGCTGCGGTTTTCCCCGCCTGACGCGGGGAAGCGAGCAAAGGGGGACATTCTCTCACGTGAGAGAATGTCCCCCTTTAGATCCCCCAAGAGAACGCAAGGGGCCTTGCCCCTTGACCCCCGACATTGGCAGTCTCGATCTTGAAGAGCTGCGCAGCCTGCGGAATCAGGTGCGGTGTACATGGCTTCGCCATGAACCCCTCCTATTCGCTACCGATTGCAACCGCGCCTTACTATCGTGAGGCGCGAGTGACGTTTGCTCGGCGGCAGACTGCCTGCGGAATGCGGCATTGCTTCGCTCGCCGCATTGTGGAGTGCTCCGTTAGACGGAAATTAGGCTGCACTGCTACGAGACTGGCAGAGCGGCTGCGGATAGTAGAAGCAGAGGCAAATCGTATAGCAGCGCTAAACGCGCCTCTGCCGCGCGCAGGGAAGTGCAATCGGCAAGCGCCGCACCTCTTCGAACTGCTCACTTGCAATGTGAATTTTCTCTGGGAGGGTGCAAGGGAGGGATATCTCTTTTCGAAAAAGAGATATCCCTCCCTTTCCCGCGCTCCCTGCACGGTGCAGGGAACAAAAGGCCCGCCTGCAAACGCAGGCGGGCCTTTCTTATCACCTTTTGGAAAAAGCGGCTATCTCTTAGTACATGCCGCTCCTCATGACCTGCTAAAACAGGGGGGCCACGCTGCTCTGCATAACTGCACATATCCCTGTATTTGCAAGCGGTTCGGGAGTTTCCTCGGAAATCCTGTATTTTCAAAATCCACCTAAATCCACGCAAGTCAGCATAGCTTTCGGCGCAAATGGTGTAGAAATTGGTGTATGCCCGCCAACTTGGCATATTCCGCATTTTCCAGACAAAGTCAAAGGTTTGCGGCTGCCTGGTCGAAGGCACGCTTTACGACATTGTAGTCCGTATGGGTGTAAACATCCAGCGTCACACTGGCGTTGGAATGCCCCATGAGATACTGAAGACTTTTGATGTCGATGCCGGCCTGCTGCATATTGGTGCAGAAGGTGTGGCGCAGCACATGAGGGGTCACCTTTGGAAAATCTCCGCCAAGCGCCCACGGATGCTTTCGCTGAAGGCCCCGCATGAAGTTCTCCAGATGCATCGCTACTTTGGGCTTCCCAGACTTATCGAGGAATATAAACCCTGTGCAGCCATCTACCAGCATTTCCACCTTGGGCGAAGCGCGATTCTTCAGGACGCGTTTCAGAGCCATATACACCGTGTCTGTCATGGGAATGATGCGAATACCGCTCTTGGTCTTGGGACTGCTGATAAAATAGGGCTGGTTTGCCGTTCTGGAGAGCTGCCGCCGCACATGAATGCAGCGACGGTCAAAGTCAAGATCGCTCTTGGTCAGCCCATACAGCTCGCTGAGACGGAGGCCTGTCCCCAACAGGATCACCACATCGTCATAGTAGCTGCCGCCGCCGTATTCCATGAAGAACTGAAGGTACTGTTCCTGTTGTTCCCGGCTCAAAGCTGTCCGTACATAAGCGTCACGGGGAACCACATCGGACAGCTTGAACTTAAACGGGTTCTTTCGCAGAATATCATCATCAACAGCCATTTCGAAGGCCGGGCGGACAACGCACTGCATCACGCCAATGGTGTTTTGCTTATACCCGCGGTCATGCAGGGACACAAACCAGCTTTTTGCGTCAGACAGTTTCACATGGCGGATCTGCTTCTGCCCAAACGGGTTTTCCCGGATACGATTGATCACGGAATCATAGGCCCGGAAAGAATTCTCTTTCAGGCTCCGCTTCAGGTTCATATACCGGGTGACAAGTTCGATCACCGTCATCTCCCCGGCGGCATAGTCGATCCCGTCCACCGTATCACGCTGAATATCGGCTTCCTTTTGCCGCAATTCCTCAAGGGTCTTGGCATAGACATACCGCCGCTTCTTGTGAATATCGGTGTAACGGAACATATAATGGCCGTCATTCCGTTGGCTTTCGCCAGGCTTCAAAATACGGTCCCTCTGGTCTCGGCGCTTTTCAGACAAACCCAACGCTCCTTCCTTGAAAAGCGCTCAATAGGCTATGGCCCTATTGTACCATGCGGCACGAGAAAGTTCCACTTATATTGAGTAAGCGGAATCCAGATACCGTTCAAACGCTTTCCTTTTGATCAGCCGCTTGTTCCCATTCCAGAGTACAAACGGGCAATTCTCATCATTGGTCATATCCCGCAGTTTGTTGATGCCGATACCGAAGTAGGCTGCGGCTTCCTCCAAACTGAGGTTGGCTTTCTCCCACACAGGAACTCCATCATTCGCCATCTGAATCACCACCTTCCAATGACGCAAATGACGGTAATGACAGTATTTCTCCCTCAGGGGCAGAGCCGTCATTTGCGTCATCATCGTCATTCTGCGGTATCCTCAAAAAGCGAAGTTCACGCCGCTCAGAACTGCGGACATTCCGAAATGAAATCCCAAATTCCCTTGATAGTTGCTCCGTCAGTGTGTTCAGTCTCCTCGTCAGAGTGTTAGGCATCAGTTCTGTATCCGGGGCAATTTGCTGGACACACCACAAAAGCTCCGTTGCAGTTCCGCTCCAGCCATCTTTGCTAATAATCTGATCAATGACTGGCAGGAGAGGATCGGGAGGTTCCGGCAATGGCGTATGCTCCATTCTGATCAGATCCCAAACGCATCGACTCTTATCAAAACGCAGCACATATCGCTGGTTTGGCACATCTCTGCCTGTCTGCTCCAAAAGCACATCATTTTTGCCCTGATGCAGAAGAAAAGCGCCGTCTGCAGCGCCCAACAGGCCGTTGGTCCCAGAGATTTGATTGAACAGATTATCATCGCCCTCGTTTTTTCGCGTGTGGTGAACGACAATCAGAGCAATATCGTATGCATCTGCAAATGTCTTCAGCGGCAAAATGGTTTCATAATCATGGCTGTAGCTGTATGACGATCCATCGCTCTCCCGTACCCGCTGAAGTGTGTCAATCACGATCAGCCTCGTGTCAGGGTGTTCAAGAATAAAATTCTGAAACTGCTGTATCAAGGCGTCTCCTTGCTGATTGATCTGAAACAGCAGATGGAATTCTGAGCCGGCCCAGTCTGTTCCGAACATCCTGGCCAAGCGGCTCTGCAGCCGCTCCTGGGTGTCTTCCAAGGCCAGATACAATACGGTGGATTTCCGCGTAGCCAACCCTAGGAAAGGTATTCCTTCTGCTACGCTCCAGCAGAGCTGGGTCATCAGAAATGATTTTCCTATTTTCGGCGTGCCTGCCAGAATATAGGTCCCGGCAGGCAGCATTCCTTCAACAATCACAGGCTTGGGCAAAAACTGCTTGTCCATCAGTTCGCCTGCGGTAATCGGTTCTCGTTCAAACATCGTTGTGATCTCCATTCATCTCAAAATCCAAAAGCCAATGGTCAGGTATGACGAGTAAACCCGAGCCGCTCTTGCAGAACTTTTTCAAGATGTCAATCTGACACGCAAAGAATGTCCCTCTGTCCAGGCAGCGCGCTTCCCGTTTCCCTTTGCCCGAGTCATAATGCTCAGACAGCGATTCCAAACTGGATAGATACCCCGGCAGCATGGACGGCTCACACACGCCGTTTTGCAGCAAATACTGTTGGAAAGCAACCAGGTATGTATCGTCCAAATAAAGTTTCAACAAACGCAGGCCCATATCGTCCATAGTAAAATAGCGGAAGCTGCTGTCCTTCGTGAAATGGATCAGACGGCTGCGGGGATTGGCTGCGTGGGTGATTAGAGACTCCACCAAGTCCCAGCTCTCTCCCAACAGGAGGCTGCTGCCGGGAATTCGACTACGTCCCAGTGGAGAAGCGGCTATATGGTCTAGGAACATCCGCTCCGCCTCCTCGGACCAGCGCAGATTGTTGTCACCGAGATAATAGAGTGGGTAGTAGTAATACTTATCCACAATAACACCTGACAGACGCGCACCCTTGTTATCCCAGCCGTATTCCGTGGCAAGTTCATAGGCACTGTAATAGGCGAGCTGGTTGCCCGGCGCGGCATCCTTCTGCCGCCCGGGCTGCCAGACCGATTCCAACTTTATAGCCGCCAGCAGACAGGCCGCTCCCCGGTGGAGCCGCAGTGTTTTCTTCCAGTTCCCGTGCCCATTCTCCGGAGCCAGCAAATGGGCTTGGATACGCTGCGCCCGCCCCGGGCTTACCCTTTGAAGCTGACCCAAGCCAGCCTCCGTCAGGCTCAGGGAACGGACGATCCTGCGCCGGTATCCCTTCATGCGTCGTTCCTTCATATACCCCTCCTGCACTAACCTTGTAACAAGGCGGCGATTATAGTCATAATACCCCGGCAGCTTCCGCACCAGCGACACAGGCACCTCTCCACACAGGCCCACAAACTCCATCAGCTTCACTGCCATACATCCATTCTTCAACTGCATCTTTATATCCTCCTTACGAATTCTCGCAGCGACAGCACACCCAACAGGCTCACAGCCGCAAACACGAAACGATGTCTGCCAGGCTGCCCAGCCTTCACACCCGCAGTCCTCAACTGCCATGTGCCCTTCCATCAGGCTGCCTGACTGCGCTCATTGCCTATCATCAAAATTCTTACCAACTCAATCCTACCCCCGACCGTCTTTGTGCCAGGGAACCCTTGCGCCCCAAGGAGTTCACGGCTCCACACAACGCCGAAAATCTGCACGAGGTTTTCGACATAAATAGGTATGTATTTTTTGGCCTATTCCTGCATAGTTTCGGTGGTGCTGCTCCAGCATTCCGGATGATTTTTCAACCATTCCGGGAACTGTTCCGGCGGCAGGATCCAGATACGGGTTCCGTCCTGCTCTCCGCGGTGACTGCATTGGAACGCCGAGCAAAGGGCAGCCGTATCGTTTGTGAGGAAGGCTGCCTCCAGCACATCCTGACAGTGCTTCAGCTCCAGATTATCGTGGTCGATAAAACGGCGGCTGCGGCTGATGTCATAGATGTGCTCGTATACCAACACGCAGGTATGGAACTTCGGCTGATTATGTTCCGGGAAGGTCCGGCGAATGGCATCCCGCAGCAGCCCGGCAAGAAACCGGGAGTGGTCAGCGTCATCCCGCCGGGGCATCATCCCCGGAAGAGAGGTTGCCAGCCAGTCCTCTGGGGTAATCTCTACAACTGCGGCTTGGCTGTTGTCAGAAAACGCATCTCCCGGAACGGTCTGCACAGTCTCCAGAACAGCGGCAGCATACTGCCGGAGCTGGATGGCTGCATCTTCTGCCGACCGGACAGCATCCAGTAGAAACTGCTCTCTATAGGTATCAGAATAGTTCATCGTCTATCTTCCTTTCAGATATCGGATAGAGCTTACGGGCATGTCCTACATATCCCTTCATAGTAAATGGAGAAATAGAGGGGTAAAATGAAACCCCTTTCAGCAAAAAATTTCACTTTGAGCGATAACCGGTAATCCTCTCGTGATAAATGTAGAAAACAGGCCCCTTTTGACCACCCATAGAAGCAGAAAAAATAAAAAATTCGTTCAACGTAGACTTTGCTAAACACAACAATTGCTGCAGTTACATTAGGTCTACGTTGAACGTATTTCTTTCAAAAGATGACGCATAAGGTGGAGTTATGCGCCATCTGATTGTCAGTTGATAAAAACACAACAGAAAAAATGGAGTTGTGCGGCTATAATAATTCAGAAAAACGTGTAATATATAGTTTGATAATTCCGGAAAAATGTGATATGCTATTTATGCAATAGGAAAGGCTGGTGAGTCGCATGAAACGCAATGCAATTCAGGAGCTCGTAACATGGAAGTCCAGTGAAGACCGTAAGCCAATGGTGCTGAAAGGCACCCGGCAGGTGGGAAAGACCTGGTTGATGAAAGAATTCGGGCAGAACTACTATGACAGCTATGTCTACTTCAACTTTGATGAGGAAGATGAGCTGAAATCCATCTTTGAGACCAATAAAAATCCCCAGCGGATCATCGAACTGCTGTCCCTGATCGCAGGGGAGAAAATTCTGCCGGAAAAAACACTGATTATTTTCGACGAGATCCAGGAGTGCCCGGAAGCTCTGAATACTTTGAAATATTTCAAGGAAAAGGCCAACGAATACCATGTAATCGCCGCGGGCAGTTTGCTGGGAACCCTCCTGGCGCAGCCCAAGTCCTATCCCGTGGGCATGGTCAATCTGCTGGACATCTATCCGCTGACCTTTGACGAGTTTCTGGAGGCCACGGATGAGAGCCTGTACGCCTACTATTCCAGTATCCAAAAAGCGCAGCCGATCGAGGAAATTTTCCACAACCGGCTGCTGGAGGCATACAACTATTATCTGATCATTGGCGGAATGCCGGAGTGCGTTTCCTCGTGGATCGCACATAAGGACCCGGCAAAAATCTCGCAGATCCAGAAGGAACTGATTGAGGTCTACGAAAACGACTTCTCCAAACACAACGGCAAGGTCAACAGCGGCCGCATCCTGATGGTATTCCGCAGCATTGTGGCTCAGCTCGCAAAGTCCAACGAGAAGTTCATGTACGGAGCTGTCCGCGAGGGTGGCCGGGCCCGAGATTTTGAGGAAGCCATCGAGTGGCTGGTCTCCGCCGGGATGTTGGATCGCGTCTACAATGTCTCTAAGATGG